>OATL01000371.1_pt1 | contig 25846 bp, 20 predicted proteins | sample 1476011 | NCBI WGS metagenome assembly OATL01 (sample SAMEA2579975, study PRJEB22360) | human gut metagenome | biome: human gut; feature: human-associated habitat; material: faeces | place: Denmark | collected 2008/2010
GGTCGGTCGGGAACTCATCCATATCCCAGCCGATGAGCTTGTCGCCCTGGTTGGCATCGAGGGAGCCGAGCACACCGGCCTCGCGGGCGGTGCGGATCTCGTGCTGGTAGGTATGACCGGCCAGGTTGGCGTGGTTGCCTTCGAGGTTCAGCTTCATGAAGTCGATGTCGTAGGTCTTAAGGAAGGCGATGGCGGTGGATGCATCGAAGTCATACTGGTGCATCGTCGGCTCCTTGGCCTTCGGCTCGATCAGGAACTGAGCGTCCAGGCCGATCTCCTGAGCATACTCGTGGCACATGTGGAAGAACTTGGCCATGTGCGCCTGTTCGCGCTTCATCTGCGTGTTCCACAGGTTCTCGTAGCCTTCACGTCCACCCCAGAACACGTAGTTCTCAGCACCCAGGCGCTTGGCAATCTCCAGGGAATGCTTCAGCTGGCCACCGGCGTAAGCGTAGATGTCGGCGAACGGGGAGGTGGAAGCACCGGAAACGAAGCGCGGGTTGGTGAACAGAGAGGAGGTGTTCCACAGCAGCTTGATGCCGGTGGACTTCATGTTCTCTTCGATCTTGTCGACGACCTTGTCCAGGTTCTTGTCGGTCTCGCGCAGGGTATCGCCTTCCGGAGCGATATCACGATCATGGAAGCAGAAGTACTCGACGCCGAGCTTCTGGAAGAACTCGAAGGCATAGTCGACCTTGGCCAGAGCCTCATCCTCAGCATTGGAGTACTTGCCGTACCACGGACGCTGGGCGGTGCCGGTGCCGAACGGATCGACCAGCTCCTGATCGAACGTGTGCCACCAAGCGACGCCAAAACGCAGCCAATCCTTCATCTTCTTGCCGGCAACAACCTTGTCGGCATCGTAGTAATGGAAAGCCAGACCCTCCTGCGGTCCCTTTTCACGACCGACATACGGAATCTTTTCGATATCCCACAGACCCATGGGTTGCTCCTTTGCTATTGGTTTTTACTTTCACAAGACATTGCTTTTCCCGTCAAGCGGATTCCCGCCTGCCTTGATGTATATAATAAAATCAATTTCCTAAGTTTGTCAATTCAGTGAACTATTCGGCGTTTCTATTGAAGAATAGCCAATTATCAACTCAGTGATAAGGTGAGCATGTTCGTTGCACCGCAGCGCTACGCAATGAAGCACCCAATCGAAAGAAGGAAATCCATGAGCGAAAACGTCGACACTATCTGCGTGCAGGGAGGCTACCAGCCCGGCAACGGCGAATCCCGCACTCCCCCGATCATTCAGGCGACAACCTTCAAATACAAGTCAAGCGAACAGATGAGCCGACTGTTCGACCTATCCGAATCCGGATACTTCTACACCCGACTGCAGAATCCAACCAACGACACCATCGCAGCGAAAATCTGTGAAATGGAAGGCGGCGCGGCCGCAATGCTGACCTCATCCGGCCAGGCGGCGAACTTCTTCGCACTGTTCAACATCTGCAACAACGGCGACCACATCGTCGCATCCTCCGCGATCTACGGCGGCACGTTCAACCTCATCAACGTGACCATGCGCAAAATGGGCATCGAATGCACGTTCGTAAGCCCGGACTGCACCGAAGAAGAGCTCGAAGCGGCATTCCAGCCGAACACCAAGGCGGTCTTCGGTGAATCCATCTCCAATCCGGCACTCATCGTGCTTGATTTCGAAAAGTTCGCGAACGCGGCGCATCGTCACGGCGTGCCGCTGATCGTCGACAATACGTTCCCGACGCCCGTCAATTGCCGACCGTTCCAGTATGGCGTGGATATCGTCACGCACGCCACCACCAAATATATGGACGGTCACGGCTCCTGCGTGGGCGGCGCGATCGTGGATTCCGGCAACTTCGACTGGATGGCCCATGCGGAGAAATTCCCCGGACTCACTACGCCGGACGATTCCTACCATGGCGTGACCTATGCCAAGGACTTCGGCAAGGCCGCTTACATCACCAAAGCCACCGCACAGCTCATGCGCGATTTCGGCTCAACGCCGGCGCCGATCAACTCGTGGATCATGGGCATGCATTTGGAGTCGCTGGGCGTGCGTATGGAGCGCCATTGCGCGAACGCGCTCAAGGTGGCGCAGTGGCTGAGCGCCGACCCGCGCATCAGCTGGGTGAGCTTCCCAGGCCTTGAGGAAGACAAGTACCATGCGCTAGCTGAAAAGTACATGCCGAACGGCACTTGCGGCGTTATTTCCTTCGGCGTGCCGGGCGGCCGCGAAAAGGTGTCCGCGTTCCTCGACCACCTGAAGATGGTGTCCATCGCCACACATGTGGCCGACGCGCGCAGCTGCACCCTATACCCGGCAGGCACCACGCACCGTCAGCTCACCGAGGAGCAGCTCGTCGAAGCAGGCGTTGGCATTGACCTGGTGCGCCTGAGCTGCGGCATCGAAAACGCCGACGACATCATCACGGATCTCGATCAGGCTCTCGCCGCCGTGCAGTGATTCTCACTCAAAATCACATCAGGAAGGCCGTATCTCCCACTCAGAGGTGCGGTCTTCCTCCTATCCGAGTGGACTCGCACGCCATACTCATCTTGCACGGGCACACCAATCATCTGAAATCCCTTATATGTGGCAGATTAAGGCATCTTCAAAATCCGATTTGCGCTATATGTGGCAGATTCACACTACATTCGAGGGTATAAATCTATAGAAAAATCCCGTTAAGAAATCTCAGGTCTGCCACATATAGCGATTTTGACTTTTCCAGCACCGTGGAATCTGCCACACATAACGGTTTTCATTCAGCCTGTTGGTACGTCCAGCGACCGGCAAGCATAGTGCCAAGCACATGCTCGGGCATGGCACGCATGGCCTCCGGAGAATCGATTATGCTCGGATCACAGTCCAGAAGCACCAAATCGGCCGCGTCTGCGTCCCGCAAAGCCACGCGTCCGACCGCGGTGGACGAAGCGAGCGCCGTTTCAAAATCAAGGCACTGCTCAGGTTGGGAAGGCTCGCGGTCGGAACTTTCCGTACCGAATACCGCCGCGGAGATGGCCAGCCATGGGTCCAGCGGCGCGACCGGCGCATCCGACCCCATGAGCAGTTTGGTCCCCGCCTTATGCAGACTATTGAATGCGTAGGGGATTCCGGCGGGGGTGCCCCAGAATCGCGCGATGACGTCACGATCGTCCATGGCGTGCTGCGGTTGGATGCTTGCGGCAAGTCCCAGCTGCGCGAGTCGCGGAATGTCGCACTCCTTGAGCATTTGGGCATGCTCAATGGAACCATGCGCATGGGTGCGTTCGGCACAATCAAGCACAATGGTATTCGCTTCATCGCCGATGGCATGACAGGCGATGTCGAAACCATGTTCGACGGCGAGTCGCATGTACGACTCGATTTGCTCAGGGGCATAGCTCAATGTGCCGTAGGTTTCCGGTCTGATGCCCGAATATGGCATAGAACAGTAGGCGGAACGGGTGTTGAGCGAGCCATCGGAGATCATCTTCATCGCGCCGACGTGACCCAAACCATGACTTCCGGGCAATTCGTCTCCGGTGTGCCAGCCGTCGTCGATGGCTTGTCGGAGTCTCTCGGGATATATGCCAGCCTCGACACGCAGACCATCAAGCCCTTGCGAGAATCGGCTAATCCACGTGTCGATGTTCTCCGCCATCTCATAGTCGCGCACGCCGACCACGCCTTTACTCGCAGCGTCGTGTTCGGCGTTGCGCAACAGATGCATCAGCTCATTGGCCGCACCAGGTCCTTTGTCCAGCTTGCAGTAGGCGTCGAACCACTCAAGCTCGCCGACGAGTCCGGATTCGTCCACATCTACGCCAAGCTTGCGCGCGGCGGCAGAGTTCACCCAACCGCAATGCATATCGGCACTTGACAGCGCCACCGGCTGGTCTCCCGCCACCGCATCGATCGCGGCCAGGGTCGGCTGGGCGTCATCGGACCACAGGGAATGCCGGAAGCGCATGCCGACCACATATTGGTTCGGGTCGAGTGCGACGCTTTCACGACGCTCCTCCAAGTGTCGACGCAACATGTCGAGCGCTTCGCCGGCACTGCGTGCATCAATCAGATCGAGCCGTCCCAACGTGTACGACCACTGCGTGAAATGCGTGTGGCAGTCCCACAATCCGGGAATCACCCATATCTTCGAAGCAGCATCCGTTGGCCTTTCCGAAGGTCGCACCGAAGCTATTCGCCCGTGACCGACAGCAATGTCGACCGGCTTATCCGAACCTACGAAACACACGTTTTCAATCACACACGGCTCGCCCATACATCCTCATTTCAACGTGATGTTCTACCCGTGCCATGGTATCCCGCAGCAGCGCAGCAGCGCACGTTCGTCTCAATCAGGCATGCCGGCGGCCGACTGTTTATCCACATTTTTTTTGCGCATAACCTCGGTTATCCACTTATCCACTGTTTTTCGAATGCGAATAGACAACGTCCCATCCGAGGAATCAGAAAAATGCAACATGCGTTACAGTTCATGCGCGAAGGCACGGATTCCTCGCAGGAAAGCCGTTGCAGGATCGCTCTGATTCGCAATGGGCTACCATGTCCGAAAGTCAACTGGAAGGTTCGACTGAACAATGGGAAAATCGCGCTTTTGGATATGGCCTATCCAGAAATGCCAAAAACTGCCACATATAGGACATTTCAAACTGAAAACACGGCATAGGCATATCACCTTTTTCGTCAGATCGAAGACAGCATTTCGAAAACGTCATCATCATCGACGACGAGGCTATCGATTTTGCGGCGGCCGAGTTCGCGCAGCCATTCATCGGGTTCCGTATCGGCGATCGCACGGATGTCGAGATGCAACGGCTTGTGCCTTCCGACCACCACCTCGTTAGCATCCACAGCTTGGACCGGCCCGTCGAAATGGGCAAAGGCACCATCCGAAACATCCAACCGATCCGTCCGACCCGGAAGGCGTGCGGCACTTCCCACCGATCCTTCCGTACCGTTCGAATTACCCGGGACACCCGCACGGCCACCAGTCGGACATATGCCCAACACCGCCGCATACGTGTCATATAGCCCGCGTCGACGTACAGCGTATTCGGCATCAGATTCCTCCGCATGTTTTCTGCCGTCCACAATGTACGGCATTCCTGTGGTGATGTAGTGGAAGAAATGGCGATTGATGGCGTCGCATTCCGCTCGCATCACGTCATATACCACTTCCACACCGTTTTCCTCAAGAATGCGAAGTCCTTTGCCGGCCACGATGGGATTCGGATCGATCGAACCGACCACGACGCGCGTTATGCCGTGCGAAAGAATTAGATCGGTGCATGCCGGCTGCGATCCGACATGGCAGCAAGGTTCGAGAGTGTCGATGACCGTGGCTCCATGCATGTCGATACCATGCTCGTCGGCGTAGTCGAAGGCCATGCGTTCCGCATGCGGTCCGCGGTAGCGGTCGTGGTATCCGGCTGCGAGAATCTCGCCGTCGCGGACCACCACCGTGCCGACCAACGGATTCGGATTCACCCAACCGGCTCCCCTATGGGCCAGTTCCAGCGCCTGCGTCATGTATTTCCGATATTGAGGCATGTCATCCATGGTTCCAAGCATATTGCGTCGATTGCGGTCCCACATTTCAAAATCGCCATGAGACATTCCGTAAATGGATAGGCGCGAACCGGTCATCCGTTCCATCGCCGTACGGCGTCGCACAATAACGCCATACAATGTTGGCAGACCAGCAAAGGAACCAGCGAGAGGAAACATCACATGCAGCGCGAAATCATGACGTCCATTCCGTTTTTGAGCCAGCCGTCGGCGGAGGCGCTCAATACGCCCGAGGATCTTGCCGTCGCACAGGATCTCAAAGACACGCTTGACGCACATCGCAATGGCTGCGTCGGCATGGCCGCAAACATGATCGGCGTCTCGAAGAGCATCATTGCATTCGTGGACGAGGATTTCGGCGGTCGCATCTTCGTAATGTTCAACCCGACGATCACTGCGAAAGACGGCGCCTACGACGCCTCCGAAGGCTGCCTGTCTCTCAAAGGCGAGCGCCGCACGGTCCGCTTCCAGCGCATTGAGGTCTCGTATGCGGATCGCAAGTTCCGCGAGCGCCATGCCACGTTCACTGGTTTCACCGCGCAGATCATCCAACACGAGATCGATCATTGCGAAGGCATTATCATTTAACGACTTTTTCAGGCATGACACCTGGCGGCTTTTCGGGCGCTCCATCTAGCGACAGACTTAGGAAAAATCGTTTGATGTAACAATCGTACGTAACCGCCTTACGTTACAGTTTCCGTAATGCACCGTAGGGCAGTGTCAAAGGAGATTTCATGGGTGCCATCGATATGTTCAACGATTTCGTCAAACTCATTGAAAGCGAGTCCCTGCCCGTCGAAGCCGTTGCGATTGCGGATGGCGACGCCATTATCGCGGAACGTCATTTCGTTCCCGACCAGGATCGCAATATTTACTCCCATACGAAAAGTTATGTTTCGACGGCTATTGGCATTGCGATTGAAGATGGCTTGCTGTCGCTCGATTCGCGATTGGTCGACTCGTTCCCCGAGTATGTTCCCTCCGATGCGCAACTGGAGTTGGGCCAGATCACGCTGAGGCACTTGCTGACTATGTCGAGCGGTTTCAATCATGCGTATTTGATGAACCCTGACCGGCGCAGTGGTGTTGGTGCGCCTGATTATTTACGGTACATGTTCTCTCGCAGGGTTGAGGTGGAGCCCGGCAGCACGTTCTGCTATTCGTCTGCGGATTCTGATTTGGCGGGCCGCATGTTGGAGCAGGCTGCCGGCATGCGTCTTGGCGAGTATTTGTATGGCACGATTTTTTCCAAGTTGGATCAGGGTTGGCCTGTTTGGGAATGTGATCCGCAAGGTCATCCGATTGCAGGCGGCGGGATCTACATGTCGCTTGCGAATATGTTGAAACTTGGCCAGGTCTATTTGAATGATGGCACTTGGCATGGCACGCGCATTGTCAGCGAATCGTGGGTCAAGCAGGCTTCCGGTAAGCAGATCGACACTCCGTATAGCAATATTTGGACGTGCGGTTATGGCTATCAGTTCTGGATGTCGCCTTATGAGGGGGCATATCGTGCGGATGGTGCGTACGGTCAGATTACTACGGTTTTGCCGAAGCAGGGTTTGGTTGTTGCGATTCAATGCCCGGAATCTGGTGATTTCGACAATATCGTTCGTCCTGCTTTGCATGAGCATCTGCTGCTTCCGCTTACTGCCTGAGCGCACGACTTTCGCCCATACCGTCGTGTAGATGGGGTATGGGATAATTATGCACGGTATTGTGCGTGGGTTGCGTTCCGGAATCCTTGATTGAGTTTCCGTTGACCACTCATGCAACACGCTGGAATTCCAACGTTTCTTAAGGATGGAACACAACATTGGCTGAATTCATTTACCAGATGATCAAGGCCCGCAAGGCTTACGGCGACCGTGTGATTCTCGATGACGTGACTTTGAGCTTCCTGCCAGGCGCGAAGATTGGCGTTGTTGGCCCGAACGGCATGGGTAAGTCCACGCTGCTGAAGATCATGGCCGGACTCGACACCGTGTCTAATGGCGAGGCTTCTTTGACTCCGGGTTATACCGTCGGCATTCTGCAGCAGGAACCACCGCTGGATGACACCAAGACTGTTGGCGAGAACATCAAGATGGCGTTCGGCGAGATCGCTGAAAAGGTGGCTCGTTTCAATCAGATTGGCGAAGAGATGGCCAATCCGGATGCCGATTTCGATGCTTTGATGGATGAGATGGGCAAGCTGCAGAACGATATCGACGCTGCAAACGGTTGGGATCTTGATTCTCAGCTTGAGCAGGCTATGGATGCTTTGCAGTGCCCGGATCCGGATACTCCGGTAACGGTATGCTCCGGTGGTGAACGCCGTCGTGTGGCATTGTGCAAGCTGCTGCTGGAAGCTCCTGATCTGCTGCTGCTTGACGAGCCTACCAACCATCTTGATGCCGAGTCGATTCTGTGGTTGGAGCAGTTCCTGCACCAGTACAAGGGTGCCGTCATCGCCGTTACCCACGATCGTTACTTCATGGATAACGTGGCCGAGTGGATCTGCGAGGTCGACCGTGGCCAGCTGTACCCGTATAAGGGCAACTACACCACGTATTTGGAGACCAAGGCCAAGCGTATGGAAATCCAGGGCGCCAAGGATGCCAAGCTCGCCAAGCGTTTGAAGAGCGAACTTGATTGGGTGCGCTCTTCGCCGAAGGCCCGTCAGGCCAAGAACAAGGCTCGTCTGGAGCGTTACGACCAGATGGAGCAGGAGGCACGCAACAACAAGAAGCTTGACTTCTCCGAGATTCAGATTCCGGCCGGCCCGCGCTTGGGCTCTACTGTGCTGGAAGCCGAGCATATTCACAAGGCGTTCGGCGACCGTGTGTTGATCGACGATCTGAGCTTCACGCTGCCGCGTAACGGTATTGTCGGCGTGATCGGCCCGAACGGTGTGGGTAAGTCCACCCTGTTCAAGACCATCGTTGGCCTTGAACCGTTGACGTCTGGCTCGTTGAAGATCGGCGAAACCGTGCAGATCAGCTATGTGGATCAGAATCGCGCCGGTCTTGACCCGAATAAGAACCTATGGGAGGCCGTGTCTGACGGTCTTGACTTCATTGAGGTTGCTGGCGTTGAAGTACCGACCCGCGCGTATGTGGCGTCCTTCGGTTTCAAGGGTTCCGACCAGCAGAAGCTCACCGGCGTGCTGTCCGGTGGTGAACGCAATCGTCTGAATCTTGCGTTGACCCTGAAGCAGGGCGGCAACCTGCTGCTGCTCGACGAACCGACCAACGATCTTGATGTCGAAACTCTTGAATCGCTTGAAAACGCACTGCTTGGCTTCCCGGGCTGCGCTGTGGTGATTTCTCACGACCGTTGGTTCCTCGACCGCGTGGCCACGCATATTCTCGCATGGGAAGGCGATGACGAGAATCCAGCCAAGTGGTACTGGTTCGAAGGCAACTTCCAGGCCTATCAGGAGAACCGTGTCGCTCGTCTCGGCGAAGACGCGGCTCGCCCCCACCGTCTCCATCGCAAGCTAACGCGCTAAGCCGTTCAGCAGACAGTCCGGTGGACTGTCTGTAGGCTTGGCCTGAGTGAGGCGACAGCCGAACGAAGGCAACAATGAGCCTTGCGAAGCAAGACCATAATTGCAGGGCCACAGGCTAGCCGTTAAGCAGACAGTCCTGTGGACTGTCTGTAGGCTTAGCCTGAGTGAGGCGACAGCCGAACGAAGGCAACAATGAGCCTTGCGAAGCAAGACCATAATTGCGAACGTTACTCGCAAATTTCAGCAAAGCGCCGTGCTTCGTTACGAAGTGCGGCGCTTTGCCGTATGTGAATCGTTTGACGATTACCTGCCGTTCACGCTTCTCACGCATTCGTTACAAAACAATCCGGCGAAATTTACCGCCCTTGCGTAGACTCGTTTCCAGAACGAAGCGTTTATCGTATGCGACTCAAAGAATCGAGGCCCGTTATGACACAGACAGCGCAGACAGCAATAACTCCGTTACAACGGTTGGCGAAGGTGCTTCAGCTGGGCACGCCTTCCACGTACCGCAGCCACACATATGTGAATGGCGAAAGCCTGTATTTCCCCACTGGCCGCGTGTACGGCGGTCAGGTGATCGCGCAGGCCATGATGGCCGCATCCAAAACGGTTCCGCCATCTCGTCTGCCGAATTCGATTCATGGCTATTTCATTTCCGCCGGCGATATTCGTCAGGATTTGCTGTTTGATGTGGAGAATCTGCGTGATGGCCGCTCGTTTTCCGCTCGTCGCGTGAATGTCACGCAGGCTCAGGGTTCGATTCTGACGGCCATCGCCAGCTTCCAGGAGCAGGGTCAGGATGGCATTGAGTTCGCCGATCCCATGCCGGAAGGCGTGCCGGAACCGGAAACGTTGACCAGTGCGAAGCAGCTGATGGAGCCGTTTGCCGAAAAGTCTTCGTATGCCAAATACTATGCGGAAAAGTCGCCGTTCGACATTCGTCATGTGACGCGCACGATCATGCTGGGTGCCGATAAGAAGAGCGCCAGTAACGATTCCGGCAAGCAGCTGGTGTGGATGAAGGCCGACGGCACGGTTGACGTTCCGCAGGTCATGCATCGTGCGATGTTGGCTATGGGTTGCGATCAGGTGATGCTGGAGCCGGTGTTGCGTCGTGCCGGGTTAAGTATTGCCACGCCTGGCATTTCGTTCGCTTCGATCGATCATTCGATGTGGTGGTATCGCGATATCGACATCAATCAGTGGCATTTGTATGTGCAGGATACGCCTACCGCGGCTCACGGCCGTGGCTTGGGGCAGGCGAAGGTATACACGCAGGATGGCGAGCTTGTTGCCTGCATGACTCAGGAGGCGATGATCCGTGTTCCTGAGGAGGATTTGAAGAAGTAAGGACAATCAGGCTTTCGTTTGGGTTGCCGATTTGGTTGCCGCGGCCGCGTAACGGTTTCGTTGCGTGGCCGTTTTCATTTTCGGGCTTTCCGGACCGTCGATTGGTGGGATTTGACACAACCACTCCCCCACAATGCCGATGATCATGTCAGCGATGCATACGATTGCCGCGATCGCGCATTCGAGGATGGCCTGACTGTAGAACGTCGCCTCACCATGTGGCAGGCTCATGATGAGCTGTCCACCATACCAGCCGGCCAACGCCGCTCCTGCCACGCCCAACGCTTTGCATGACACCAGTGTGGCGAACGCCTTCTGCGGGTCCAAAGGTTTCAGCTGCGCGCGTTTTTCGGGATCCGTGGTGGTGTATTTGTGGATCTGCAATGCCATATACAGCACGACGAATCCCAGAATCGCCAACACCACGGGCACGATCCATGGAGCGCCGACCAATGGCAAACCTGAAATCTCGCCATATTTCGCCAATCCCATACCGGCCAGCAATCCTAATGCGGCAGCGAGAACATAGCACCACCAAGGGGTTCTGCGCGCTTTCATAGCGTACCTCCGATGATCCAATTGTCGGTCAGCAGTCCCACTTGCGCGGTATCGGGGGCCATGGCCAGCAGGAATGATACCGGATCCTTGCCCAGTCGCGCATCGGGATCCATGTCGAGCCATGGCGCAAGCACTGCGGCATGGTTGCGTGCGGTGGGCCACGGCACCTTGCAGTCAGGCTCATCGCATGTCACGCCTTCCATGTCGATCAGGTCGAGATCGAAGTCTTCGCCGACGGAGGCTTCCACATTGCTTAATGCTTCGATCAGATCATGGGCGCCCATGCGCGTGGAAATCTGGATTACCGCGGCCATTTTGTCGGGGAGTCCGTCGAGTTGGCTCACATGGTAGAGTGGGGAGATGCCCTCGACTTGGTTGCCGGGAATGCCGTCCAATGTGACGATGGCCATGCGGAACTGCTGTTCGGCATCGGTTGCTGGGCTGTCCAGTGAGATCACCGCACGTTTCGATGCGGGTTCTAGCTGTGCAGAAGCGAGTGCGGCCACTTTGGCTGCGGCGGTTCCTTCCGGCAAATCGCTGGAATCGATCGCATCATACGCTTCGCCCATATCATCCGCATCGCCCGCATTATTGGCATCGCAGGCAAGGTCGTCGGTACCGTAGCCGGTCGGGCTTTCCACCATCCAATCATCTGCGATTTCGTCGATATGGTCGCGATCGGTCGATTCATGGAGGAGTTGAGCCACGGAACCGGCATGTTCGCCCGGCAGTTCGGCATCGGGTTCGAGCGCCAGCCACGGCCCCAGCACGAACGCACGCTGCCATGCACGGGGGTGAGGCAGCGTCAGGTCCGGATCGTCGCTGCTCTGACCGTCAAAATCGATGATGTCCAGATCAAGTGTGCGCGAAGTCCAATGGTCGGTACGCACTCGACCATGTTCGGCTTCGATGCGCTGCAATCCTCGCAACAGCTCCATTGCCGATAGCTTGGTGGTCACGGAAACAACCGCATTGTAAAAGTCGGGGGTACCATCGGGCATGCCCCACGCATCGGTACGGTACAGCGGCGAAATGCCCGTAACCTGAGTGGACGCCAGTCCGTCGATCGAACGCACCGCGTCACGCAAGGTGGCCACTACATCGCCCTGATTGCCACCCATGGCAATGATGGCATGATGCACTTGCGATGCAGCCGAAGTTGTTTCACGAGAACGTTCCACGGTTACGCTCACATCGTCGAATGGTACGACGATTGGCGCACTCGGCTTATGCACGGTCACTTGCGTTCGCGCCACGGCAGGATATTCAAGAATCATGCTGGCAATGCGATCGGCCAGTTTTTCGATGAGATCGACATGATCGCCTTCGATAATGGCGACTATTCCTTTGGCGATGGCACCGTAATCGACGGTGTCGTGCAGATCGTCGGAATGCCCGGCTGGCGCAAGATCCAGAAACAGCGTGGCGTCGACGACGAACGTCTGCGCACGCTCATGTTCGAAATCAAGCACACCGTGTTTGCCGACCGCGCGAACGCCAGTCAATCGAATCTGATCCATGCCAGCCTTTCTTTGCATATCCCAAGGTTTTAGTGATGTGAGGCGTTGCCGTGCCTACGCAGTCAAGAGCATACGAACGTATGCACCCACCGCGCGTATCAGACGTTGGCGAAAGCACGCCACGCATTGCCGATCGCCACCGCGTCACGGCTTTTCTCCACGTCATGCACGCGCACGGCCCACGCTCCATATTCGGCGCACAGGGCGCTGATGGCGGCGGTCGCATTGTCTTTGCTGCCCATGCTTGGCTCGTCGATACCGGCATCGGCAAGCGCCGCGCCGACGAATCGTTTGCGCGAGGCTCCGATCAGCACCGGATACCCGGTGGCGTTGAACCGCTCCAACGCCACCATCAGCGGGAAGTTATGTTCGACGCTCGGTTTGGAGAATCCAAGACCCGGATCGATGATGATCTGTGACGGCGAGACGCCTGCCTGAAGCACGTCGTCGACCTGCTTCATGAGTTCGTCATACACGTCGTTCACCACGCCATTGGCGTACACGGACGTATTAGCGTCAGGCACGTCGCCCGCGGAGCCGGCAAGCCAACCGCGCCAATGCTGCACAATGTAAAGGCTTTCCGCGTGTTCGGCCACCACATGGGGCACTTCGCGGTCCAGCTGACCGCCGGACACGTCGTTGATGATCTGCGCACCATGCTCCAACGCCATGCGAGCCACCGATGCGCGCGTGGTGTCGATGGACAGCACCGCGCCTTCCGGAATCAGCGCATCCACAGCACCTAGCACGCGGTTTTGCTCGTCTTCCTCACTGACACGTTTGGCTCCGGGGCGAGTGGATTCGGCGCCGATATCGATGATGTCAGCCCCATCTTTCATCATCGCCTCGCCGTGCGCTTTCGCATTCGCAGGATCGAGCCACAGCCCACCATCGGAGAACGAATCCTCCGTAATGTTGAGCACGCCCATCACCAGCGTACGGTCACTATCATGAATCGATTTCATATCAATGGTCATCCGGTTTCCCCTCCTATATCCGGTTATTGGTATTTACGATTCGACTTGCTGCAGTCGCGCCGATCACGCATGCTGCGACAGGATCAGGCTCATGGCTTCGGCTCGCGTCGTCGCGTCTCGCATGCAGCCGCGCACCGCCGATGTAACCGTACGCGATTGCGCCTTCTTTACGCCACGCATGGCCATGCACATGTGATCGCATTCGGTGACCACGATCACGCCACGTGCTTCGATACCTTCCATCAACGCGTCGGCCACCTGTTGGGTGAGGCGCTCCTGCACTTGCGGACGTCGGGCATACAGTTCCACCAGTCGTGCAAGCTTGCTTAAGCCCGCCACTTGGCCGTTCGACGGAATATAGCCGACGTGGGCCACGCCATGGAACGGCAGCAGGTGGTGTTCGCATACCGAGAAGAGTTCAATATCGCGTACCAGCACCATTTCGTCGGTATCGACTTTGAACTTGGTTTTGAGCACTTCCTCGGGGCCGTGTCCAAGGCCTGCGAACAGCTCCTTGCAGGCACGCCCAATACGGTCGGGGGTGTCGAGCAGGCCTTCACGGTCCGGGTCTTCGCCAATGGATTTCAGAAACAGGCGTACTGCCTGGCGCACGCCTTCCTCGTCATAGCCGACAGGCCCGGCCGCATGGGCGGCACGGGCCTTGTCGTCGAAGAGGGTATCGAATGCTTCGGTATCGCTCATCAGTTGGTCAATCCTGCGCTTTTCTTCAGGGATTCGGGAATCGGAACCGGCGGAATGTCGGAATCCGGGCGCTTGCTGTCGCTCAGCCACACTTCACGCTTCGGCGCCTTCTTGACATTAGCGAAGATTTCCGCAAGTTCCTTTTCGTTGAGTGTTTCCTTGACGAGCAGCTGACGTACGAGCTCGTCAAGAATCTCACGATTCTCGTTGATGACGTTCCACGCTTCGGTATGCGCGGTTTCCACCAGTTTGAGCACTTCCTCGTCGATGATTTCGGCGGTGCGTGCGGAATACTTGTGGTTCAGCGATCCAAGGTCGCTCTGTTCGTCATCGGACCACTTGATGGCACCCAGCTTGTCGGAGAAGCCGTAGTCGAGCACCATCTGACGTGCGATGTTCGTCGCCTTTTCGATGTCGTTGGAAGCGCCGGTGGTCGGATCGTGGAACACGACTTCCTCCGCGGTGCGACCACCCATGGCGTACGCCATCTGGTCGAGCAGCTGGTTGCGAGACATGGAATAGCGATCTTCAGTCGGCATCACCGCGGTGTAGCCAAGTGCGCGGCCACGCGGCAGAATGGTGACCTTGGTGACCGGATCGGTATCGTTCATGGCAGCCGCCACCAGCGCGTGACCACCCTCGTGGTATGCGGTGTTGCGCAGTTCGTCGAGCGCCATGCCCTTGGAACGGCGCTTCGGGCCCGCCTGCACGCGGTCGATGGCCTCGTCGATGGCGCGGTTGTCGATCAGCTGCGCACCGGCGCGGGCGCACAACAATGCGGCTTCGTTCAACACATTGGCCAGATCAGCGCCGGTAAAGCCCGGCGTACGCACGGCGATCATACGCAGATCGACATCAGGCACGAACGGCTTGCCCTTGGCATGCACCTTCAAAATAGCCTCGCGGCCTTCCAAATCAGGCGCTTCGACGGCTACCTGACGGTCGAAACGGCCCGGGCGAAGCAGTGCCGGATCAAGCACGTCGGGGCGGTTGGTCGCGGCGATGATGATCAGATTGGTGTCGTTATTGAAGCCGTCCATCTCAACGAGCAGCTGGTTCAGCGTCTGCTCACGTTCGTCGTGGCCGCCACTCATACCGGAACCGCCACGCTTACGACCGACGGCATCGATCTCATCGATGAAGATGATGGCCGGAGCGTTCTTCTTGGCCTCATCGAACAGATCGCGCACACGGGAGGCGCCAAGACCCACGAACATTTCCACGAAGTCGGAGCCTGCCATGGAGTAGAAAGGCACACCGGCTTCGCCTGCGATGGCTCGTGCCAGCAACGTCTTACCGGTACCTGGAGGGCCGTAGAGCAATACGCCACGCGGAATGCGGGCACCCAAAGCCTTGTAACGAGACGGATCCTTCAGGAAGTCCTTGATTTCCTCGACTTCCTGCACGGCAGCCTCTTCGCCGGCCACGTCGGCGAACTTGGTGGTCGGGGTCTGGCCTTCGAGCAGCTTGCCGCTGTTCTTCTTGCCGCCCATACCGAACATGCCGCCAGCACCGCCCATACGGCTCATCATGAACCAGAACAGACCAAAGATAATGAGGAACGGCAGCAGCGAGGTCAGCAGATACGTCCAAATGCTGCTCTGCTGCATGGTCGCCGTCCAGCCCTTGACCGGATCAGCCTTCTGCACGGCCTTGACCACGGTTGCGGACTGCGCGTACGTGTAGTAGAACTGCACGTTTTTGCCGTAGTTCTTCATACGCCCGGTATCAGGGTCTGTAGCGGAGTAGTCGCTCTTAAGCTTGAGCTTGACCTGCTGGGTGTTGTCTACGATCTGTGCGTATTCAACATTGTTGCCGTTGAGAATCTGCAGACCGTCCTTGGTGTCGATGGTCTGGGAACCGGTTCCGGCGAAAATCTGGAACATGGTCACGGCAAGCAATGCCACAACCACAACCCACAGCCATGGGGACTGCCAGAACGGACGCGGACCGCCATTGGATCCGTTGCCGTTGGACTTGTCACCCTTGCCGTTGGAATCGTTGCCATTGCCGGCGTTATTATTGCGTCCAAACGGATTGGTGAACGGGTTATTGCCGCCGCCGTTGTTATTCGGCGACTGGCCCGGACCAGGAAAACTCATGCCTGACCTCCTTCATACACTTCCGGCTTCAGCACCGCGATCGAATCAAGATTGCGGTATCGCTCGTCATAATCCAAGCCGAAACCGACCACGAATTCATCGGGAATCTCACGTCCCTTATATTTCACAGGAACATCCACCTTACGGCGCGCCGGCTTTTCCAACAGCGCAAAAATCTCCACGGAAGCGGCACCACGGCTTTTGAGCTCATCGACGAGCCACGCCAACGTGACGCCCGAATCGATGATGTCTTCCACAATAAGCACGTGACGACCGCGAACATCGGTCGACAGATCCTGCCGCACGGTGATCTTGCCGCTCGATTGAGTGCCGGAACCGTAGCTCGACAAGCTCATGAAATCCATCTCCGCGTGGATGCTCATGGCCTGCGAGAACGCCGCAAGCGTGTTCACCGCACCCTTGAGCACGCAAACCAGCAGCGGGTTCTTGCCACGGTAGTCTTCACTGGCCTGGGCTGCAGCATGGTTGATGATGTCGGCAATCTCTTCTTTACTGATCAGCTCGTGATCAATATCTTCTTGTACGTCAGCGATTCGCATGCCCACCATCTTGGCACACGCGAATGACGTGTTTCTGGCGATATGCTGAATATCCGCTGGGAAGATTCACACCTTTCTGGCCGTGCCAGTCGCAGATCAGCCTGTCGATCCCTTCAACCTGCCGTGCCATGCACGAAATGCCTGCTTCCGCAAGCGAGCGCACAATCACCCGTCTTCTGATGGCAATGTCTTGCGATTGCAACGCACGCACGTCGATGATTATCTCGCCGTTGTTCACGGTTACGCCTTGCTCGCACACGCGTTGCGCCACATCGTCAAGATATGCGCGATCGTCTTCGGCAAGCCTCGCTCCAAGCGCAAGTTTCGACACGACGTCGCTTCCCGCGAATGATGCAAGATATGGCATGAGATCGTGCCGGATTCGGGATCGCAGAGGATAGTTCGCGGGAAGAGGCTCATTTCCACCCGAATCTCCCACATCCGGCCCATTTGTGGGATCGTCCCACCAGGCAAGCCGCAGATCCTCGCAGATGCCGGTGGTTTCTTCGCGGGTCACATTCAGCCATGGGCGTAGAAAACGCACCCCGTCTCGTATGAAGGAACCGTTCATACCGCAAACCGCATCGAGGCCCGCGGAACGCAACAAACCGATGATCACGGTTTCCGCCTGATCGTTTTTCGTATGAGCCAGAAGCACGGCCGAAGCGTCGGAGCATGCGTCGACAATCGCATGATAGCGTGCTTCACGCGCCGCTGCCTCAACACCGATGCCGCGGGAGTCGGGTACGTCAATCGCACGAACACGAACTGGGTCAAGACCCAACGCAACGCAACGATCGGCGGTTGCCCGCGCAACACCGGCAGAGCCTTGCTGCAACTGGTGGTCGATGATAATCGCCCCGCATCGCAATCCCAATGAAGCGCACGTTTTCGCAGCAACCGCAGCCAACGCCATCGAATCGCGCCCACCGGAACAGGACACCATAATCAGCGGAGCGTCCACATCGGGCGCGTGCTCGCCATGACGGGCGAAACGGGCATCCTGCAATCCCAAACCGGCCGATTCCAACGCGGCGCGCAGTTCGCCGATTCCCTTGCGCAAACGTGACGAATACACCATGGCGTCACAACTTCGGTAGTGCTGCCACAAATGTGTCGATAGCGGATTTCGCGGCTTCGGAATCATCAGGATCGTTGACGATCACGGCAAAACTCAACGCACCGCCATTATGGCGCGACACATTGCCGGTCATGGAAGTCACATCTCCCAAACTGCCGGTTTTGGCACGGATAAGACCAGCTTCGTCAGCATCGTTCAAACGATTTGCAGCAGTGCCCACAAATCCTACAATCGACAGCCCCTCAGCGGCGGCGGAACCGGATCCGCTCGTCAGATTACGCTGCTGCACGTCAAGCAGGGTATGCGCGGTGAGTTTGGAATCCTCAGCCAGTCCCGAGCAGTTAACCATGGTGAGGCCTTCGGTGGAAATCCCCCGCTGAGCCAGTACCTGTTCAACCGACTGCACCGCTCCGGCCGGTGAATTGCCGGCGTTAAGGTGCAAAGCCAGCAGTCTGCCGAATTCCTCGGCCAGCGAATTGTCGGAATGCCGAAGCATGAACGCCATGATCTCGTTCAGCGATGCGGAGCTCACCGTCGCAATGGGGCTGGTCCCGTCGGGAACGGCTCCCTGTTCCACGGAACCGTTCACCGCAATGCCCCGCTCAGTCAGGCGTTGCGCGAACACCAGCGCGGCCTCGCGAGCCGGCTGCGTGCTCAAAACGGGATATGTGCTGAACGTATCGGGATCCGTAGGATTAGCACCGTTCCAGTTTCGCCCGCCATCCACGGCCATGGATGCGGTCGGCGCGTAGTACACGTGGTCCGGATCGAGTTCGGCGATGCCGTTGGGCCAACGGTCGTTGCCGAACAGGGAATCATCGTAGACGAGCGTCACGGAAGTGATGCCCCGCTGCCGCAACGCTTGGGCCGTGTTTGCCGCAAGCGTTCCCAGCCCGGCACGCCCATTGATGTGCGCCGAATCAGATTCGTCGACGCCGAGCAGCATGTCGCCGTTGCCTTTGAGCACCAATCGCGAAGTGCCATCTTCGCGCTGCTCCAAATAGGTCTGCGTCTCCAACGTCGACCCCATGTCGAGCGTGGCCGCAGCCGCATACGCCGTCAGCGTTTTCATGGTGGACGCCGGCGTATACGGCGTGTCGAGATTCTGCTCGGCCACCACATTGCCAGCCGCGTCGGCGATGGCGATGGCGTATTCACCGCCAAAATCGGAGGCAGCCGTCTCAAACTGGCTGATCAGAGCCTTTGCCGCAACGGCATCCACGGTTTTCGAAGCGTCAAGCCCTCCGACCATCGTCGCGGCCGCAATGGCATTGCCCGGCGTTTTGGCTGTGGCATGCTCGACTTCCTGCAATGTGAGAACACCCGGCAACTTGTCGAAAATGTCGGCCACGACATAGCCGACGCACAACACTGTGGTGAGCGACACGGAAAGCGCCACCGTGATGTATCGACGGCGTTTCACATGCCGGTATTCAGCCGAATCATCCATGGAACAACAACACTCCAGTCATAAGAGGAAATCGAAATGAAAACGAAAAGGCAGGAACGCGCAAGCCAGCGAACGAACGTCATCCCTTATGCTCGATCGGCTTCCATTCGGACTTGGCGAACATCGCCTGGAACGAGATCGGCACATAACTGAACATGTAGATCGGGAAGCTCAGCACATACGCGAACAGCTCCTTGTTGGTGGCGCCAATCTGATCGCGTTCCACAATAATCGTCAACGCGGCCAACGCCATCATGCCGATCACCGACGTCACAATGCCGGACGTCCAACCGGTCAACGAACTCAACTGGCTCTGCCATGTCACGAATCCGCAGGTCGCGAACAACAGTCCCAGCAGAACGCGCGCAATACCGATCACCGTGAACGGACACAACAGCAGCGTGAAATCAACGGCGGAAAAATCGCGTTCCCTGATGGCGCGTTTGACCAAAGCCGGCCCGTAATAACGGAACACTTGCAGGAAGCCCTTGCTCCAACGCAAACGCTGACGCCAGCTCTGCGCGAAGGTGACAGGCTGCTCGTCATACAGAATCGCGGTACCGCAGTAGCCGATGCGGTCGCCGTGCAGCAAGGAATCCATGGTGAATTCCAAATCCTCGGTCAAAAGGTGGAATTTCCAACCATTATTGCGACGCATGATCTCCTGCGAGAACATGAAGCCAGTACCCCCTACATGACAGCTGTTGCCGAGCCACATGCGCGAGGCCGACAGGAATCGAGATTCACGGATGAACCACAATGCAGAACCGGAAGAGACCCAATTGTCAGACAAATTCACGGAATTGCGGTAGCTGGTGAGAATCTTGAATCCCGACTGAAACGCCTTGTTCATCTCTTCGACGTAATGCTTGTCGAGCTTGTTGTCGGCGTCGAACACGAAGAACGCATCGTACGGGTCGGATGCACCGGAATCGTTCATCTGATCGAGCAGATACGTCAGCGCGTAGCCTTTGCCCACAAGCTCCTTGTTGAAGCGTTCGATCACATGGCAGCCCATATTGCGCGCCACTTCGGCGGTATTGTCGGTGCAATTGTCGGCGACAAGCCAAATGTCGACCAGTTCGGTCGGGTAGGTCTGCGTTTGGATGCAGGTAATGAGGTTGCCGATGACGTTCGCCTCGTTTCGTGCGGAAATCAGCACCGCGTAACGCTTGTCCATCGGCGCGTCGGGAAATTTGATCGGCTTGGTGAACAGGGAGATGAGAATGCACACCGCCTGATAGACCACCCCTGCGCCACCGACGATGACCAGCAGAATGTCAAGTACGCTCAGCAGTACCATTAACGCCACCTACTTCTTGGATTGTCATCCGCGTTTTTCGTACTTCCTTCAGCTTCCCGCGACTCGCCGTTCTTCCGTTCATTGCCGGATTCCGGATTTTCGTTGGATTCCTGAGATGTGTTTTCACTCTCAAGACCCTGCAATGGCTTGCGTTCCGTTTTGTTCAACACGTGCTTCGGGATGGCGACGGTTTCGTCCGATTCCAGCGATTCCTCGGAACGGGTGATATTGTACGCCTGCTCCTGCAACTGCCGCACTTCGTCGGGAATAGGCACATGCGCACTGGATCCCTGCACCGCGCGAGGCATATTGTGCAGATGCTCGCTGAGTACTTCGGCACCTTCCACCAGCTTCGACTTCTTTTCAGGCACCGGATCGTCCATCAGCGGGGAATCGACCAGCTCGTACCGCTTTGTATAGGTGCGGAAGATCGTCTGCACGGATGCAACCACCGGCAATGCGAGGAACGCGCCCAACGCGCCGAACAGCGAGGTGAACGCCAGCACCGCGAGGAACGCCACGGCATCGTTCACATCCATGGTGCGCTGGGAGATCTTCGGCGCGAAAATCAGATTCTCGATCTGCTGATACACGCAGATAAACACCAGCACCGCCACGGCCTGCCACAATCCGCAGCTACCCCATGCGAACAGCACTGGCAACGCGCCGCCGATATACGTACCCAACATAGGAATGAACTGCGAAACCACACCGCAGAACAGCGCCAACGGTAGCCAATAGGGCACGTGCAGCAGCATCAGACAGATTCCTGTGAAGAACGCGTTCAGCAACGCGAGAATGGCGCGGGAGAACAGGAACGACGAGATCTGGCTCTGGCTCACCGTCCATACGAACAGGAATCGCCGCTGAGCCGCCGGAGCCATCCACTGGCATGCGGCACGACGCAGTTTCGGACCAGCCGCTGAAATGTAATACGTGGTCATGATTATCGTCATGAGGTTAATCAGGAACGAAAACAATCCCGACACCGTATTCAGCGCGGTACCCGCGAAATCAGTGACCCACGACGTTTGAATGTTCTTCAGAATCTCATTGCCGAGATTATTGATCTCAGGAAGCTGGAAATTCGCGTATTGACTGGCGAACTGGCACATCTGCTCATACAGGTCGGGCAGACCGTTCACCAAGGCGATCATCTGCTGCACGAACAGGTTGCCGAACAGTGTGAACAGCACGCCGAGCATCACGGCCAGCATCAGCAGCGAGAACAGCGACGCGAACGAACGTTTCCAGCCATGCTTGACCAGCGGCACCACCACCGGCTCCACCGCGAGCGCGATGAACAGCGAGACGATGATGTCGATCACCAGGTATTCGATTTTGCCCCAGCTGCGCCAGCAGAAAGTAAACCCCACAATGGCTATGGCGATGTATAGCAGCGCACGTCCCAGCCATTCCGGTGGTTTTCGGGGATCTCCTTTGGCTGGAAACAGGGTGCCGAGGTCCCATCGCTGTTCGCTGGTGTTCGCACCGTTTTCGCTCTGCGTATTGTTCATTCGCTGTTCGCTGTCGCTCATGGCTCCCTATTGTAGCGATAGGCGTCGTGTACAGGCTGAGCTATTGTGGTAGTTATGCTGAACGTTTCAATTGTCATCCCCGCTTGGAATGAAGAGGAGCGTATCAACGATTGCCTGTTGAATGCCACCAGGCAGACCGTGATGCCCCATGAAGTGATCGTTGTCGACAATCGTTCCACCGATTCGACGGTGGCCATGGTGGAGCAGTTCATCAAAGACCACCCGGAAGCACCCGTCCGTCTGCTGCATCAGGATGAGGAGCAGGGGCTGATTCCGACGCGCGATTATGGTTTGAACCACGCCACCGGCGACATTCTGGGCCGTTTCGACGCCGATTGCATGATTCGCCCGGATTGGGTCGAAGTGGTGTCCGGCATTTTCACTGAGGACCCGGAGGCCATGGGTGCCACTGGTCCGGTGATGTATTACGATCTGCCGAGCCGCCATTTTGGTTTGCGTGGGGATAATTCCACACGCAAGCGCATTTACAAGGCCGACGGCGGCCAGCCGCTGCTGTTTGGCTCGAATATGGCGGTCCGTGCTTCAGCTTGGCGCGAAATTTCTGACGAAGTGTGCCGAGACAAGGCCGATGTGATGCATGAGGATATCGATATTTCGTTGCATCTGCTGGGCAAGGATCTGAAAACCGTGTACTGCCCGCGTATGATCGCCGGCATCAGCGCCCGCCGTATGGACACGTCACTCACGTCGTTCAACAATTACATGCGTCGTTTCAAGAACACGTTCGACGCGCATCCACAGCATTCGCGCAAGCATAAGCCGGAGATTCTGCTCACCGCGCTATATCCGGTGATGCATCTGCTGTATCCGGTATGGCAGAAGGTGCTTGACACCGCTGATATCAATCCTGCGGAGGCGGCGTGGATCAACGAGCAGATGGAATTGGCCGAGCAGGAAGGCCGCGAATGGTACGATGACACTCCCACCGATGAGGAGTGGAGCGAAAAGCACGAGTAATTCCAATACTTGCGATTGATAATCACGGATTATTGTTTACATTGTTTCGATTAATCCGTAATTTATGTGCAGATATAAAAATCGTGGTGCGAATGCTTTGTGAAGTTTCGCACCACGATTTTTAATGCTTTCAGCGATGTTCTCTCACAATCGGGTTTCACTGCAGATTCGCTGCATGAGATTGCCGATTCGTGAGAGTTTTCGCATTACATCAGGCTCTTGTAGATGGCGAGGATGTCTTCTTCGGTGGCCTGACGCGGGTTGCCCGGGGTGCACACGTCGTTGAAGGCGTCGTGGGCCAGTGCTTCCAGATCGGCTTCAGTTGCGCCGACTTCGGAGATGGTGGTCGGGTTCTTCAGGTCGACGGTGAGCTTGTGCACTGCCTGGACGGCTTCTTCGCGAACCGTCTCGAGATCGCCGGTGTAGGCATCTTCGACACCGAAGGCGTCGGCGATGTCACGATACTTCTCGCCGGTGAAGTCCTTGTTGTATTCCATGACCGGTGCCAGCAGAATGCCGTTGGCAACGCCGTGGGCAACGCCGAGGCGGCCGCCCAGCGGGTGGGCCATGCCATGCACCAGACCGAGGCCGACGTTGGAGTAGGCCATGCCGGTGATGTAGGAGGCGTAGGCCATCTGCTCGCCTGCAGGAACGTCGCCGTCAGCGCTCTTGGCAAGGTTCTTGGCAATCATGCGGATGGTCTGCATGCTCAGGCAGTCGGACAGGCTCCAGGCGCCCGGAGTGATGTAGCCTTCAATGGCGTGGGTCAGGGCGTCAAGACCGGTGGCGACCTTGAGGCCGCGCGGCATGGAGTCGGTCAGATCAGGATCGACGAAGGCGACGATCGGAATGTCGTGCGGGTCGACGGCCACGAACTTGCGCTTGTTGGCGGTATCGGTGACCACATAGTTGATGGTGGTTTCCGAAGCGGTGCCTGCGGTGGTCGGCACGCCGAAGATCGGCACGGACGGGTTCTTGGTGTCGGCAACGCCTTCCAGGGAGAGCACATCGGAGAATTCCGGGTTGGCGGTGATGATGCCGATGCCCTTGCAGGTGTCTTGCGGGGAGCCGCCGCCCAGACCGATCAGGAAATCAGCACCGGATGCGGCGAACTTGGCGACACCGTCCTGAATGCATTCGACCGGCGGGTTCGGCTTGACGTTGTCGAAGACCTCGTACGGCATGCCTGCCTCATCGAGCACATCGGTGACCTTCTTGACGGTACCGGTTTCCAGCAGCACCGGATCGGTGACGATGAATGCCTTGGTGAAGCCGTGCGACTTGGCAACGCCCGGAATCTCCTTGATGGCTCCGCGACCGAAATACGCCGTCTGGTTGAAAATCATGCGATAGACCATAGTATGCTCTCCTTTAAGCTACTGTGCGTTCATAGGCTTCGTCATACCTTGCCGAAGCCAACGCTCCCATCATAAACCCATTTTCAACTGTTATGCGATCAACGACACCGCGACATTATGTAACCATTCTCACATAATAAAACCAGATAGGGGGTAAAAACATCCATCGAACAACCTGCCCTTCTGCTACAGCAGGTCCTTACGTTCGAACACCCACATGGTATCGTCCATGGATCTGTTGTCGGTAAGAATCGTCAACATGAACCGCTCACCGTCGTTCTTCACGTAACCGCATTGCACGACACCTTCCGACTTGAGCCGGCTACGGACAACATCGTAGTCAAGCAGTCGCAGGAGACCTTCTTGATATTCGGAAGCAATCATCACACAGCAATACTCACGTAATGCTTCGCGGAAGGAACCGTCATGATCATCAAGCATACGCTGAAAGAAATCGGGCACCATGATCGAACGCTGCGTATCGGTATTCAGATTGACTATAAATGACACCGGATAACGTACATTCAGATGTTCAAGCAGCGCTTTCATATCCTCATTACGCACCAAAATATTCTCAAGCTGGTTGTTGAGCATGCGGAGCTGACGTTTGCCTCCGCCATTGACGTAATACTGTTTCTTGTCCTGACGCATACGGATTTCCGCCTGATTGATGAGGTCCGGAAGATCCCCTCCATCATCGGATTCGGCCATGCCTACGGATATATCCCAATCACCTTCCAGAAAATCCCGACGCATACGCGCCATCCGACGCATACTTTGGCTCACCGTATGGTTGCAGCTGACAATCACGAACTCATCGCCTCCGATGCGGTAGATTCTGTCGTCCCCGAAGGGCGGATTCTAGTGGTTGTTGCAACATGTCGTTGTGATTGTTTGCTTTATTGAGCGTATTGCATGGTGTTGAACAGCTCGATGATTCTTTCGGCGGGTTTGGCCCAGTCGAGGGTTCTTCTCGGCCTGTCGTTGAGTTCGTCGTCGACGGCGTCGAGGTAGTCCTGGCTGTATCCGGAAAGGTCTGTGCCCTTGGGGAAGTATTGGCGCAGCAGGCCGTTGGTGTTCTCATTGGTGCCGCGCTGCCATGGGCTGCGCGGGTCGCAGAAGTAGACCTGCATGTCCAGTGCGGCGGTGATCCTGCGGTGCAGGGCGAGCTCGGCGCCCTGGTCCCAGGTCAGCGAGTTGAGCAACGGCCTTGGCAGCCGTCCCATCTTGTCGATGATGGCCTGCTGGACGTGTTCGGCGTCGTGGCCGTCGGGCAGGGCGAGGAGGCGTCGCCTACGTGCAAG
>OATL01000377.1_pt1 | contig 25384 bp, 26 predicted proteins | sample 1476011 | NCBI WGS metagenome assembly OATL01 (sample SAMEA2579975, study PRJEB22360) | human gut metagenome | biome: human gut; feature: human-associated habitat; material: faeces | place: Denmark | collected 2008/2010
GTTTTGATTTGGCAGCCGATACTCTCGGATGGGATATCTTACTTCAGTCTGAAATAGATGATTTTTGTTTGCAAATTTTAAATAAGTGTTTTCCCAATGTACCTAAATATGGAGATATAAATGGAATCAATGCAAAGAAATACAGAGGCAACGTTGATGTTGTGGTCGGAGGATTCCCTTGCCAGCCATTCAGCAACGCCGGCTTGCAGCAAGGAGCGGAAGATCCCCGCTTTTTATGGCCGCCAATGTATCGAGTTATACGAGAGTGCCGACCGACATGGGTCATCGCTGAGAATGTTCTCGGACTTATTAGTAACGCAGACGGAGTGGTCTTCGAGCAAGTGTGCACTGATTTGGAAAGTGAAGGCTACGAAGTGCAACCGTTTATTATTCCAGCTGCGGGTAAGGACTCTTTTCAAGAAAGGAAGCGAGTTTGGATTGTTGCCTGCCTTAACGGCTTCCGAAGCCAAAAGGATAAAGCTACGTCGGGAGAGTATTTTAAAGCATTCAGAGAAACGAAAAAGCAATTACCTGACGGCATACATTTCGAGAGCTGGTTTCAATCCGTTCAATATTACTCCAAGTTGGATGGAGTGGTTTATGGGATTCCCGACTGGATGGACAGAACTCACGCCCTCGGTAACGCAATCGACCCGCGAGTAGCATACGAATTTTTAATAACGATAGATTATTTATTAGGGTAAAACAAATCAGAGATGAATAAAGCCGCTGCGGTCCTCCCGTCAGCGGCTTTTTAAAGTTGTCATTATCCTCACTCTCCCGGTTCCCCCAGGCACTCCACTATCACCCCGTGTTGCAGTGGTGTCAGCGCCCTCTGCCGGGGCTTGTAGTGCAGTTCCTCGAGCTTGCGTTGCAGTTCGTCGTTCAGCTTTATCCACCGGTGCAGCTGTGCTGATGCGCTGCGGGGTGTTGATTTCGGGAAATAGGCTTGCGCCAGGTCACTCATGTAGATTGCGTTCATTCTTCCGTTTGTTTTGTTCATAAAAAGACTACCCGCAGGCAGTGGGCACACTACTTACGGGTAGTCGGTCGTTTACCTATAGGTAGCCGGTCATCTACCTATAAGTGGTTTTCAGCCCAACGGGTTTTCCCCCTGGTCTCCATCGCTGCCTCCTCCGGTGTTTCCGCCGTCATCGGGCAGCGGTGCTTCGCCCAGTTTGGCCACGCGCTTGAAGGACAGTCCTCCGTCGCCCGCACGGGTAGCCGCCTTGATGGGCTTTCCGGGACGGAACTGGACGCTGGCGCCGGTGATATTGGCGGAGGTGAACTTCTTTTCGGTCTCGGAGCCTTCCGAGCACAGCTGGAGTTGGAACGTGCCGAAGTTCTCCAGACGGACAATCTTGCCTGCCGCCAGGTTCTTGTTGACCTGCTTGATAAGGGCACGGATGGCGTTCAGCACATCACCGTCCGTCAGGGAGGTGGAGTAGGCTATTTCGTCGGCCATCTCGTCCATGGTCATTTCGCCGCTGGCCTGCGCCTTGGCGTAATAAAGTTTGGGGGCGGCATCGTCGCCCGGTTTGCTGCTCATGTGGGCAAGGGAATAATTTACACTCATTTCATTTACAATTTTACAATTTACAATTTACAATTTACAATTTGGCTGCGCTGTACGGGAGCGGCTTCATTGCGTTGGTTTGTGTCGTTTCGCGAATTGACGCGGCAAAGGTGGCGTAAACGGGCTATTCCGTGTGCCCACAGGCGTTTTTCGGTGTCATTAGTTGCATTAATGTGCGTTTATGGCTATTTTTGTATCAGGTTTTCAAAAGTTCAGGGTAATCAGTAAAGTTTTCGGGGTATGAAGAAATATCATCGTTCCATTGTCGGGCGGAGCTATGCACATAGGGTGAAGGAAATTCTCCGCATTTACGACGAACACAGCCGTAGCGGTCTCAGTAACCGCGAAATCCTCCGCCGTTATATCTGGCCTCTCTATCCCATCTGCGAAAAGACGTTCTATAACATCATCAATGCCAGTGTCGACCCTCGCGTGCTGCGCCAGCAAGAGGAACTGGAGCGTCAGCTTTCGCTGTTCTGAGGTATCTCATCGGCCACGGTCGTAGTGTATTCCGTTTCATAGACCTTTATCCCGCCGGGCAGGGAGAACTGGCGGGAGGCACGACGTATCAATACCGTGGCGCATCCATTGAAACGCCAGCCATGCAGGTACGAGTTCAGGCGATTGGCAAGCGCCAGGCGCTGAGTTGCGGCATGTTCCTGGGTGCTACCGTAGTGGGTGTCATCATAACAGTCGAAGGCCAGACGGGTGGTGACGGTAGTCTTGCCGTGCTGGAGGTCACTCTTCAAGTTATCCCAAAGGGTTTCGGGGATACTGATAAGGACACAGGGAAAGGTGACGGGGTATTGGTCTTCGCCGGAGGCGAGAGCTTCCAGTTGGCCGCAGTCTTCGTCGATAAGTGAAACGTCGGCTCCCATTCTGGAAGCGATTTGTTGCTGCAAGTCGTTGAATAGTTGTTCCATAGGTTGTTAATGCGCTAATGTGAATAAACTGTTAATTGGCTGTACCGTTAGGGTGCATATATAATTTTTCGTATTTCCTCATTCTTCTTATCATTGATTTTCTTCGCCAGTTCCGCTCCTGGTTCTTTGCTGATGAACTGACGCTGCGGTATATTTATAGTAAGTTTCGACTTCTTGGTCAGGGCGAGGCGTTTCCAGAAAGTGTCTTTCTTTTTGTCTCCGCCCGATTCTCTGTAATGCTGTGCCCAAGCGAATTTCCGCATCTTGAGAGTAACAGTAGGATGCAGAGTGCCGCCCCAGTTGTGAATGCCGGCATAAGGGACACGAGTGAATACGGTGACAATTCCGTCTCCGGGTACATATTGGATGCTTCCTGCCAATATGGGACCTCCCGAGAGTAATGGTCCATACTGGGCATTGGCGTTGCTTCCACCGCTTTGCTGCCGTTTGGTTTTCTTCCATCGGTGGAATCCGTTGTATGTGAAGCCCCCTTTGCGGAAATCCTCCTCAATGTGCCTCTTAGCGATGTTTCCGGCGAAGACGGGCATCTTGCTGCGCATCAGTACCTCCAGTTGTTTCTTCTTTTGGAGGATGTAGCGGTTAAATTCTTGTATATCCATTGTTTATTAGATAAATAAGTGTATATTTGCAGCATGGAAATAGCTTTTAAGTCTATGCCGGATTGTATTTCCGGCCGTGATTTAGAGGCTATTTTTCTTTTAATTGGTTCAGAACGTTCGGACTGTCTGAAATGCTGTATAAGATTTTACTGCCATCCTCATATTCCTTTACGATTATCCAGCTCTTGTCCCCGAGTATTTTAGTTTCAAACAAGTGTATCCATTTGCTTCCGGGTTTTGTGCTTTTATCCTTTCCATATCCCAGGTATTTGGCTTTCCGTAGTACGCTGCCTATTTGGAAAATAAGTTCGTTCTTGTGGGCGTAGTGCTCATGGGGCTGATTGGTCCATTCATCGATGCTTCGACGTGAAACGGCTATTTTCCCTTTGAATTCCGGATGGGTCAGAGTGGTGCCCTGAAGTTCTTTTCTGGCTTCTTTCTTGATTTCCTTAGTCCGTTCCGAGTAGTTTCCGTTCTGGTCGTGGCGCGGCTCCACTTTCACCTTGGCATAATCGGGGAATTTGTCTTTCAGGAAAGACTTCACCGCTTCCTTGGCCCCGCCGTAGGCATTCACAATATATGGGTGCGTGTCACTGAACAGCCGTCCGTCCTTGCCGGGGTTGTTGTCCAGTCCCGGTGCCGGTTGGTCTTTCGGTTCATTGCTGCCGCGTGGCGCACCTGTCGGTAGTTCATCGGTGGCGGAGAGCGAACATTTGCAGTTCCACCGGTCTCCCGGGCGATGGGCGCTCCAAAAGGGGTGGTTTATCGGCAGGATGGTTCCCCAATAAACTTTATGGTCGGCTCCCGGATGAACGCTGGTGCTGGGCATCCATTCCAGGTTGGGCAGGATGTCGGCGTATTGCTCGAAGCGTTGCCAGTCAGCCGCCTGGCGGGCACGGATGACGGCGGTGTTGTATTCTGTGCGCAACCAATGTCCCACGTGATGGTCGAGCATGGGATGAACATCCTTCTTCCACTGTTCAAACGGTTTTAAAACACCGTCTGAACCGTAGAGTTGTGCGGCGATATCGTTCTGCATGCGGTGCACCTTGAAGGCAGAGAATACGGCATTGCCTTGCTCCAGCTTCCGGCGGAAGGCATCAGGGATTTCAGTGCTGGATTTGGCCATTCCTTCGTTGGCGGCCTCATTGAAGATACGGAATGTCTCGTTGAAAAGATTCTCCTCTATCTCCGTCATGGGATGGAAGTCCTTTTCGTAGATACGCTTCAGGGAACGTTGCAGGGCCTTGTCATCAAATACGAAGGAACTACTGACGTCATCATCGTCTGTCTTGCATTGCAAGAGGGTGGAGGTTCCGGACATATAGTCTATATCATCAAGGCCGGGCAGTTGTTGTCCCTCGTAGTAGAGGGAATTCATTACCAGTCTAAAGCCCCGTCGTCCTGCGGGGCGTTCGCGAAAAAAGAGCGGGAGCGGTTCTGCGGTTGCTGCAGGTTCTTGCCGTTTTCCGGCGCTTGCATCATTGAGGCAAAAGGGTTGTCGGCCTTTTTCTTCTCCTCCATCTCCGCTTTCATTTGCTCGTAGTTGTCCGGCCGTTCTATGTTCAGCTGCCCGTACAGATAGTCATCGTCCAGCGGCAGATTGAACACATTGACGGCCTTCTCCAGCAGTTCGGCCTTGACTTTTACCTGCTCCAGGTCCGTTTCCTCCACATAGACGAATTCACCGCCGTCGGTATTCACGCCAAGCGCGGCGAACAAGTCCGTCATGTCATAGTTCAGCAGGTTCAAGATACTGAGAGCATCCTGCTCCATAAGTTCCCGCTCCACCTTGTTGTGTACGGTTCCCAGAGCTTGTGTCCCGGTCTCGCTGGCCTCGGTGGTGAGAGTGTTTCCCAGCACCGCCTTGCTCATCTCCGCGTTGCAGCGGTCCACGAAAGAGCTGTACAGCTCGCTGCTTCCGGTCGTGTTCCCGGTTTCCACAAATTCCAGGTTAGAACCTTCCGGAGCGAAGAAAGAGGAAGCCCCTGCCTGGGTCTTGGCAGCTTCCATGGCGGCAGACAACGCTTCCGGGTCGGCCGCGTCGTAGGTGTACTTGCGTATGGGCATGCCGAATATCTCGGAGAACTGTGCCCAGTCTCCCACGGTGCCGCGTTTGTATATCACGTACGGAGCGCATCGGGCCAGAATACCGAGCGGTTCTTTTCCCCGTATCATCAGCAGGTCGGGATATTCGTCGAAGCTTTCGCCGGTGATGTCGTTCTGTCGGGTCTTGATGATGCGCAGTACCGGGTCCACGTGCTTGCGTGGAACCAGGTAGTAGTCTATCCAGCCTTTCTTGTTGATGTAGAACTGTACGAGCGTGAAGCCCCAGTATTCCGCATCGAGTGCATCACCGATGAACCGCAGGAACCATGGCGAGGATATCTGTCCGTTCACCGTGTCATCCGCTACGCCGTTCCGTCTGAACTCTATTTTCCTGCCCAGCACACCGCTCTTCCGTTTCTGCACAACGGAGAACAGATGCGGGTCCATCAGGCTCTCGCTGTAGATATCATAAATCTGCACCCGTTGCGTGAAGTCCACATTCTCGGCGCTTCGGATGCCCCGCATGTAGTCATCCAGCCCGATGCCGAACCGCTGCGGCTGTGTCAGTATAATCGTAGCGCCCTGGCGGGTGACATTACTGCCTTCGGTGATGCGCAGCTTGCTTTTGGGCGCTCTGTTCCAGAACGCAGGGAAATTGATTTTTTTCATAAATGGTTTGTTCTTTTAGGATTACTACTCATCCGCCATGGGCTGTTCCGTTTCTGTTCCTCTTCCGGCAGGCCGGGGGCCCCGTCCACAGCTATCTTGAATCCCGCTACTTGTTTGAGCCATTTCACTGCCCGTTCGTACCGGTCTTTCCGTATCTGTGATATCTTCTGCGGATTGTGAATGCAGAAGAGATGATATACCGCGATGTCTGTCGCCATCATCAGGACCAACTGGTTTCTTGCTTCCCCTTCGGCAGCAAAGAGGGCGTCCACATCGTAGCGGGCACTGAGATAGCCGCGCATTTCGGCAATGGCGCGGTCTTCGCATATCTCCACGATGGCATCGTCGTTGCGTGTCAGGGCATCCAATATCTCACGGTGGATACTGGCGTCATAGTCTTCCGGATTGATAAATTTACTCATAGCTATAATCTTTTAGGATTGTTCCTTGCGTTGTGATGCGTCACGGTAACCGGTCTTAATTGCTGCACTTTCTTTTTGAGGATACGCAGGCCGCCTTCCACGCAGTCAGGACCGTCAAGGACCCCTTTCAACCGCAGGGTGAAGAGCTTGAACTGGTCCTCGAGGCGTTTCATATGCGGGTTCTCACGTTCGGACTCGTTGAATATGAGGCTCCCTTCGCGGTTCAGCGGTTCCAGGTTGGCTTCTATACGTGTGGCCTTGTCGGTCTTACGGTCTTCATCGGGATGGATGAACAGCTGCACATTCCGTTCCCGGCGTACCTTGGCCACCAATGGCTTGAAAACCTGCTGGAAGAAGGGGTCCTGCAGCTTGTTGTTCTCCATGTAGCAATACACGGGCACCTTGCCGCCCACATATTCCAGCAGCTGCACATACCATTCGATGAACTCGGCATTCAACCCGCGGTCAAGGAAGGGCTTGACAATATAGACCTTGTCCTTTAGTTGCCCCATGAGAATGCAACTCTTGGTACTGCTGTTCTTGGTCTTGTTTTCGCCAGGCGCGGGGTCTCCGTATATGACGAGGAAGGGGAATTTCTTCAGGTCCGGCACACGTCCGTAACTGATTTCCTTAAAGACTTCACCTTCCGTTACCGGATTGTTATAGTATTCTTTCTGCGCACTGGCGGCGCTTATTTTCTTGAGTACCGTGTCAATGTGCTCTTCGGTGTTTTTCTCCGGCCAGGTACTATGCCCGTCCTTGTCCCGGATATTCACTATGTCGTGATGGTCGGCAAGGATTGCGGCGCGAGCCACGCAGCAGTCGCGGGCGATGAGGTTCCCGCACCATACGATTAAAGTCGGTTCGCTGATAGAGCGTGTAGCATAGAAGGCCTGCTCGTACCATTCCCATTTCTTGTTGACAATATCCGGGTTGCGGCATTCCTCGTCGGTGTCAAAGTCATCCACCAGCAACGTGTCCGGTCGTACAGCTTCGTTACGGCTGCCACGCGGTGCATTTCCGGCACCGATGGCGCGGAAGGCACATCCGCATTTGGCAATGAATTCCGTGTCGGTCCAGGAGCTGATATTCATCTGCTCGCCATAATACGCTTTTATACGCCCGTTGGCCTCGAAGTTTGCACGATATGGCGCCAACAGTCGTTTGGCACTGTCCTGCGTGGCACTGGCCAGCATCACGTTCTTTTTCTTTCCGGTCAACGCCAGGTACATGACGCAGAACATCACGATAGTGCTCTTGGCCAACTCGCGGCTCCATGACAGCACCTCGTACCATTCGTCGTTCTTCAGTATGCGGCTGATGGCTTTCCTATGAAAAGGTGCAAACGGGTATTTTGCGTATTTTGGGAAAAAGTACTGAATCCATTCTACGGGATGTGCCTCTAAATAAATGCGGCGTTTTTCCCGTTCAGCCTGCGTCATGCCTACTTCCACCGGGGTGGAGTTGCTGATGTCTGCCTTGTACTCCTCCCAATTGACAAGTGCGGTCCGTTCCTCCTGTTTCATGACAGACTGTCTTTAATGAACTTATCCCAAAGCACAGTCACCTCCTTGGCCTTATCCAGGTCGATGGGACGAATCCATTCGATGAAGCGCATGCCTACATTTACAAGGTCGGTGATACCTACCTCCGTTTCCATCTTCTTGATGGCTGCCGCCAGTTTACCCAGCGTGTCAGCTTCAGCGCTGGTGGCGAAACGCTTCCCGTCCGGGCGTGAGATAATGAGGTTGTTCAGTTCCATCACCTGCCGGTGGAGGTTGGCAATCTGCTGTTCGCGTCCCAGGGTCATCCCCACCTTCATTTCTTCCCACTTTTCTGCTGCTGCCCACCTTATGATGGTCTGTCGGCTTCTCGGCAATTTCCTGCTGTGTAAGGTTGTCCTTCAGGTAGAGCGTACGGGCATAGTCCTTTTTCTGCTGTGCGGTCAATTCTGCCATAATTCTGTTATTAGAGTTTACGCAAAGGTCATCATAGCGGGCGGGTAGATGAAAAAAGTGCGGAGCGGTTACAAACTATGCCGCAGGGTTTACATACCTGCTCGTAACCGTTACACACTTTTTTGTGCGGTTATCCTTATAGACATAGCTTTGTCGCAAATAATCGGAAACGCATGACTAAATCCATATTGAATGAAAATACCGCCTGCCTGCTGCTCTACGGAGAAGTCAGTGACGAAGGCGGCGAAGGCAAGATAGCCAGCCGGGACATCGTGAACGAACTGATGTACTTGGACGGCAACTACGAGAACCTGAACATCCGCATCAACTCCATAGGCGGTGATGTCTATCCCGGCATCGCCATCTTCAACGCCATCCGCCAGTGCCGCAGCAACGTCACTATCTATATAGACGGCATCGCCGCCAGCATTGCCGGGGTCATTGCCCTCTGCGGCAGGCGTGTGGAGATGAGCCGCTATGCCCGCATGATGCTGCACAACGTCAGCGGCGGCTGTTTCGGAAACAAGCAGGACCTGCGTGACATGATATCCACCATCGAGAGTCTGGAGGACACGATTGCCGAAATCATAGGCGGACGTTGCGGCAAGGACAAGGAGGAAGTGAAGGATTCATATTTTGACGGCACCGACCACTGGCTGAAAGCCGAGGAAGCCTTGCATCTGGGACTGATTGATGCCATCTACGATGTGGAAGCGGTGCCTGATGAAAGCACCACGGACGACATTTACCGTATATTTACTAACCGGCTGGAGCGGGAGCAACAGCCACAAAACCCCGATAAAATGAGATTGGAAGACTTTAAGACAATTCCCCGTTTCGCCAACTGTGCTGACGAAGCGGCAGTGATGGCCATGCTTGGAGAGACTGCCCAAAAAGCGGACAAGGCCGATGACCTGGAGAAGGAAAACGGCGAGCTGAGAGAGCAGCTGCAAAAGCAGGAAGAGGAACGGATTGAAACCGCCGTAACGGAGGCCGTGACGGACGGACGTATCGGTGCCGACCAGAAGGACACCTACAAGAACATCCTGAAAGCGGATTTCAAGAACGGACTGAGCGCACTGAAGGCGTTGAAGCCGAAGAAGATGGTGAAAGACAGACTGGAGACTTCTACCGCTATTGAAGGCGAAAGCCCCTGGCAAAAGAAGATGAGGGAAATTGAGGCGAACCGTAAAAAGTAGTACGTTATGATTCCGGTCAAAAACCCCAAGAATGCCAGACTGGGCGGCTCGTCCTATTTTGGTAAGAATGTCGGCAGCAGTGTACGCAGTGCCGGCAGTGCCCCGCAAATCCGCGGCAGGCAGAAAGTGAAAATGTAGTGCGCCGATGCGCAAATTAATAGTTAACAATTAAAGAATTAAACGACAATGGCAATTCAAGGATTGAATACCACCAACTATGGTGGCGAAGTACTGGAAACCGTTCTTACCCTTGCCACTACCGGCAATGAGCTGGTAGGCAAAGGGCTTATTATGGTGATTCCGGGTATCAACAGTTCCATCAGCATCCCCCGTGTGAAAACGGGCACCATGCTGCAGAAACGCAAGGAGGACCCGACCAAAGCAGACAGCAAGGGTGATTTTACCTATAGCGAACAAAAGCTTGTGCCGAAAGACATGATGGCTTTCACACTCTTCAACCCCCGCGCCTTCGAGCACATATGGCGTCCCTTCCAACCGACGGGTGACCTGGTTTTCCGTCAGCTCCCTCCCAATATCCAGACACTCCTGCTGAATGAACTTCTGAAGCAAGTGGGCAATGAGCTGGGCTATCAGTATATCAACGGTGAATACAAGGATACCGGAGATGCCTACCTGATGGACGGCATTTTGACGCAGGCTGCCCAGAACGTGGATGTGGTGAAGGTGAAAACCGTCGGCACCACGATGCTTGCGCGCCTCAAGGAACTGCGTGCCAAGATTCCCGTAACCATGCGTAAGAATCCGAACCTGCGCATTCTGATGTCTGTGGAAGACTTCGACCAGTACGATGACGAACTGACGCAACTCGCCAATAAGGGTACTGCCCCTACGGATATCAACCAGGAACGCTACAAGGGCATTCCGTTCGAGGTGCTGACACAGTGGCCGCAAGGCCTGATTGTTGCCACCCTTTGCGACAGCGGTATGAACGGCAACCTTTTCGCAGCCGTCAACCTGCAGGATGACGAAAACGTCATTCAGATTGACAAGTGGGCAAATGCCAGCGAGCTCTACTTCTTCAAGATGCTGATGAAGGCGGACACGCAGATTGGTTTCGGAGAGGAGTTCATCGCACTGGACTGGCGCGCCGACGGGGCATTCAAATCAGAAGGATGAGCCGGGGACTGAGGAATAACAATCCGGGAAATATTCGCTTGTCACGTACATTGTGGCAAGGGGAGGTCCGCCCTTCCCGGGACAAGGAGTTCTGCCAGTTCCGTAGCATGGCTTACGGCTACCGGGCCTTGATGGAATTAATGCAGAACGTTCCTCCAGTCAACGGCTGCCGTACGATGGCGGATTTTATCAGCCGTTGGGCACCACCGGTAGAGAACAACACGTCGGGCTATATCCGGAGGGTGTGTACGGAGATGCAGATACCGACATCGTTCGTGCCTGATATAAACGACCGGGTAACGATGTGCGCTTTCGCCGCCGCAATCTCACAAGTGGAAAATGGAGTACCGGCGGTGATGGCGGATGTGGAAGCGGGTTGGAATTTACTCTAAACTGGAGGAATAAAATGGATACACTTGAAATCTTGAAGCTGATATGTGGTATCCTTACGGTTGCCATAGGAGCCGGAGGATTCAAGATGTACATAGACAGACGGAAATACATCCAAGAGGTAGAAAAGCTGAAGGAAGAAGTACAAGCGGCGAAGGTAAATACCCGTAGTAGCGAACTGGATAACGTTCAGAAGGCGATGCAAATTCTGATGGATGATATCGTGGAACCTTTAAAACAAGAAATTAATGCAATCAGAAAAGAACTCGCCAAACTCAGGCGTGTCGTTGAAAAGGCCAACAATTGTCGTTTTTCTACTAATTGCCCTGTGCGCGATGAGTTGCAAAAGTCCGACAAGAGTGGTGAAGAGTACCGTCCTCGACAGCCTGCAAAGCGTAAGGCAATCCGTTCTGACCCTTCTGCCGGTACCGGCAAGCGAAGCGCGGATGACCTTGCCGATGAGCCAACTGGCTGTGCTGCCGGAAGGCGCGGGATATAGTGCACGGAGCGGGCAGGCCACGGCAAGCGTGGTACGCGGACGCGGTGATACTTTAACTATCACTTCTACCTGCGACAGCCTGGCGCGTGAAGTAATCGCCCTCCGAGAGGAAATAACCCGTATTCGCAATAAAACCGGTGAGGAAGTGGAAGAACCTCCTCCGCAGGTGGTACATGAGCCTACCGGCTGGCAGTGGTTTCAAATATGGATGGGGCGAATCGCCGTTTTCGCCTTTCTTGCAATGATGGTCAAACGGCGTTTAAATGTAATTAAATAGATAAGATTATGGCTATAAAAGAAAATAACGGGCTTGTTTACGGAATAGGCAAACTGAAGTTCAACAACAAAGAAATCGGATGGATCAGCCAGGACGGTTTATCCCCGAAAGGCGAGGCCAAGCAGACAACCCCCGTTTTTGCGGCGCAAGTGCATGACGGGCCGGTAGCAGAATTGACCAGCAATCCCGGCACAACCGCTTTCGGTTTCAAACTCATACAACTGAAACCGGAAGCCTGCAAGGACTTGTTCGGAGGTACTGTTGCCACAGCAGACGGAGCATATGAGCCGCCGGCAGAATTCAAGGACCTGGAAGGTCCATTTGAAGTAGAGTGTGTCAGCGGTCACAAAATCGAGATTCCCCGTGCCCAGATGAGCGGCGAACTGGCTGATTCCATCAACATGAGCGGTGTGCTGAGCTATGACTGTACCGTGAAATGTCTCAAACCTTTGGAAGAAGGCGTGGCACGCTACCGTATTGTTCCTCCACAAACCCAGGAGGGATAATATGGAGCAGACGGAACAGCTCAAGGCATCCGCACTGATGCTTGACATGGGCGTGGCGATTCCCGTCCGCCCATTCAAGTATCTGTATCGTAAGCGGAAGCCTATGTCCGTGGTGATGCGCACGCCGGGACTGGGCAACTTGATGCGGATGGCGAATCTGTATCTGCGAATAGGTGTCACTTACGAAGAGATGAAAGCGTACACATTCGAGCAGAACATGCAGTTTATATCAGAACATGGAGTCACTGTCAGCCGTATTGTGGCTTACACGGTGCTCCGGAGCATACTCCTGGGCAGACTATTCAACCGGTTCGTGGCCTGGTGGCTTCGCTGGCGTGTTCACCCCATGTTCCTGCAGGAAGCTATGTTCCAGCTGTTGACCATGATTGACCTGAAGTCTTTTCAGACTATTATCAGCTCGGTGGAAATGGTGAATCCGATGAAGCCGAATCTGAGCCATTCGTACAGCGGGAGTTAAAGGGGTATACCGAATCCCCCCATAGCCCGTTCGGTTTAGTATGGCAGGTGGCTACGGCTACCGGCTGGAGCGTTGGCCATATACTGTGGAAAGTTCCTTATCCAATGCTGTTGCTGATGGCCAAGGATGCTCCCCGCTACGTTTCGGCGGAAGAGCAAAAAAGGCGGCAGTATAAGGAGATGATGAAAAAAATACAAAAAGAAAGTGCGGCGGGCAAAGACCCGGTTGCCTTCTTCCAAACCCATATATCAGCAGACTGATGGAACCCGTAGAACTTAAAATTATCACCCGTAACGAGACGAAGAAAGGACTGGAAGAGATAGTCCGTGATACGGGCAAAGTGGGTCAGACCGTGGAACAAGTGACGGCCGACTTCAAAGCCCGCATGAAAGAACAGAGCGAGGTGGTGAAGCAGGTGGAGGCGGACATCAAGTCATTGGAAAAACAACTGGGTAAAGCAGCTCCCGGCAAGGCGAAGATGGAGCTCACCGCCGATCTGAATGCCGCCAAGCAAGTTCTTGAAGAAGAGAAGGGAGAACTTGCCGCCTTGGAGAAGCAGGTGGACCAATCTGCACAAAAGCATATTGCACTTCGCACCGAAATCCGCAATCTGAAGGAACAGATGGCAGGCATGACGGAGGGTACCGAAGAGTATGCCGCCGCCATGCAGCGCCTCGGCGAGATGCAGGACCGTATGGGAGACATCAATACGCAAGGCAGGATATTTTCCGATGACAACAAGAACATCAAGGCCACGATGGATGCCGTATCCGGACTGACGGGAGCCATGACTGCAGGTGTGGGCGTAGCATCACTTTTCGGTATGGAGGAAGAAAAGCTGGCGGCGATACAAACGAGGCTGCAGGCTGTCATGGCAATAACTATGGGGGTGCAGCAGGTGGCCAATACACTGAACAAAGACAGCTATTTTACACACGTACTGCTGGCCGGGGCAAAGAATATGCTGACGGTGGCGAATACCAGGCTGGCAGTCTCGTTGGGCATCTCCAATTTGGCAGCCAAGGCGTTGATGGCTACACTGACGTTGGGACTATCAGCAGTAATAACCGGATTGATATTTTTATGGAATCATTTTTCGGAATCGGCTAAAAAAGGCCAGAAGGAATTGAACGATGAGATAGACCGCACACGCTCTGCCATGGAGCGGATATCCACGGATGTAGACTTTGATGTGAGGGTTGCGGAAGCTGCGGGCAAATCAAAGAAAGAACTGATAGAACTCCGGAGGGAAGCGGCAAAAACAGCTTTGGCATTGGCTGATATATCTTTTGATGAAGTTAACGCCAAATACATGAAAGGCGAGGTGACCAAAGAACAACTGGAAGCGGCCCGTGCAAATTCCCAAAAGGCTTGGGATGATTTGAATAAAATAAACCAGGATGCTACTGTCATCTATACCGAAGAGCTGACCAAGGAAAAAAAGAAAAACGGCTCTTTTGACAAGCAAGGCAAGGCCGATGAGCTTGCCGATGCCGAACTCAAAGCCCGTCAGAAGATAAACGACATGACCATTGCCCTGATGAAAGAGGGCGAGGAAAAGAAAAAAGAACTGGCACTGAAGCAGTTTGACGAAGAACTGGCGCGCATCGACCGGGAAGAGCGCGACCGTCTGAAAGCCTTGCAGGCGGCGCAGAAGAACGGCATGGCAGTAACGCCCGGGCAAGTGGCTTCCGTGAAGGACCAGGCGACCCAACAACGTAACCTGGCCGGAGAGCAATACATGAAGGATTACTATGACATATTGAAAGAATATGCCGATAAGGACAAGAAGCTGAAAGAAGAGGAAGAACAGTCGTGGATTGATTACAACAAGGAATACGGCAGCTATCAGGAAAAACGCATCGCCATAACCAAGGATTATGAGAACAAGATAGCCAAGGCAAAGCCCAAGGGGGAAAAGGCCTCCTTGAAAAAGAAGATGGAAGAGGAACTGAAGAACCTTGACCTGGAAGAGTTAAAAAAGGGAATAGACTGGACCTCTGTGTTCGGAAATCTCGACAAAGTGTCTACAGATGCTCTTGCCAGGTTGAGGAAGCAGCTTCAAGCCTTCATGAAGGAACAGAAGGACCTTTCTCCCGAGAATATCAAGGAAATTGTTCAGGCTATCAACAGCATCGAGCAGGAAGAGAAAGAGCGTTCCCCCTTTCAGGCGATAAGTGACTCCTTCAAGACCTTGGCCAAGGCCAACAAGGACGCAAAAGAGGCTCGCAAGGAATATAACAAGGTACTGGCAGAAGGTACCGAGCAGGAAAAGAAGGATGCTGCCGCCAAACTGGACAGTGCCGAGGCGGCCAAGCGTAAAGCCCGGGTGGAGGCTACGGACGCGCTCCATGCAGGAGTGGACAAGATGCGTGAATATACTGCCGCAGCTGATGGGATACTGGGTATCATGAACGAGCTGGGCATCAAGACGCCCGAATGGCTGTCCGGTACCATGGAAGGCATGAACGAAATGCTGGACGGGCTGTCACAGATAGACCTGACCAAGCCAATGTCTATATTGACTGGCGGATTGCAGACCATCAAGGGTGCTGTGAAATCAATAGCTTCTTTAGGCGGCACAATCAAGCTGTTCAATGGCGCGGATTATTCGGACTACAACGAGATGGTGAAGAAATATGACACCTTGATGGAGGTCTGGGACCAGCTCCTTGACAAGAAGAAAGCCTATATCAAGGAGTCCTATGGTGCGGAAGCTGCCAAGGCCGGTGAAGAGGCCTTGAGCTTGCTGGAAACAGAAAAGGAAATAACGAAGCAGCTTGCCGAGAAACGGCTTTCCTCCGGAAGCAGTGCCGGTTCCCATTCCATCTGGTACAGAATGTGGAAAGGCTCGTACAAGGCCGACGCATCCACTAACAAGGGAGTCAGGAATAACGGCACAAGAAAAGGCAACGTACAATGGGATGACGTGAACGAGGCGGTGATGCGTGGCCTTGGCAGTGCCGGTCTTGGCAATGTCAAGTTCAACAGCATGAATGACATGTTGAATATGACCGGAGAGCAGCTGCAGTGGATAAAGGAAAACTATACCGGGTTGTGGACTGTGATGGACAGTGATTTCCGCGGATACCTGGATAATATCATAGAGTACGGGGAAACCGAAAAGGACATCCTCGAATCGATAAAGGAACAGATAACTGGAATTTCGTTCGACAGTTTTAAGGACAGTTACCTTACCATGCTGTCAGACCTCAGCCTCAAGAATGAGGATTTTGCCAAGGACTTCGAGAAAAAACTGCAGGAGTCCATCATGCGCTCCATGCTGGAGAAGAACTATTCGGCCAAGATAAAGCAGCTGTATGACAGCTGGGCAAAGGCCGGCGAGAACGGTGATTATACCAAAGAGGAAGTGGAGGAACTCCGCCGGATGCAGCAGGAACTGACGGACTCGATGCTGGCGGAACGGGAAAAGATGGCGGCGGCGTTCGGATGGAGTGCGGAAGACGGCGGTGCTTCCTCTTCCCAATCGGGGCATGCCGGTGCCATAACTACTATTACGGAAGAAACTGGAGGGAAAATAGAGGGGGTAGTCACTTCAGTACAGATACATGTCATCAGTATGGATGACAAGCTGACGGACATCTCCCAATATGCTTATGAGGCCATCGGAATGCTCAATGTCATTGCTGAGAATACGGCATTTTGCAAACGCCTGGAGGACATTGCCGATGCGATGGAAAGAATGGATAGAGATGGTATAAAAATGAACTGATATGAAGATACTGGAAGGATTGCTCACCGTCAACGGTGTGGACATATACAAGGAATACAATGTTTTTCTGGCAGAGGATTCGGCTGGTAGTCATGCAAATTATGACGAGCTGCTGAAGATTCCGGCCATGAAAGCGTACACGACAGTATCGTTTCGGGAAGAGAATGGAGAGCGTCTGCCGGACACTCTTCCGGAACCGCATTATGAAGCCCGTGATGTCACGCTGCAGTTCGGCATCCTTGCCGATACGAAAGAGGAATGGTACAAGAAGTTTGTGGAATTCCAGACTATGCTGCGCAGCGGATGGCTGGTCTTCTCCCTGCCGGAACTGGGAACGACTTACCGGATGTATCTCAAGAGTTGTCCCACACAGCAGATGGTGACCCCATTCAAAGCGGGTGGCAGAATATTCGGAAAAATGAAAATGAAGTTCAGGGAACCTAATCCTTACCGGGCAATAGACCCTTTAAATAACGATTAAAAGCTGTTTGAATGGAACTGAAAATCTATAACCAGTCCGGAGAGCTGAAACTGACGGTCTCGACCTCTTCCTCATCAACCTGGAATAACGAGTTGATGACGGAGGATGCCGTATCCGCTTCCTTCACACATCCGTTCTATGTACCGCTCGCCGTGAACGACTACGTGATGCTGGAAGGCGTGAAGTTCTCCGTCAAGAAGGAGTATAAGCCGAAGCAGAAGAACAGACAGACGTACAACTACTCGGTGAAGTTCTACGCCCCCATCCATGATGCGGAGCAGGTGATGTATTTGCACCTGGCAGACGGTGCATACGAGCCCCAGTTCTCCCTGAATGACAGTCCGAAGGTACATCTGCAGAAATGGGTGGATAACATGAACCGATTGTCATCTACACCGGTATGGAGCATTGGTGAAGTTTTGGAATCTGCGAACAAGACAGTGGAATACAACAATGCCACTTGTTGGGATGCCTTGTCGCTGATGTCCGACGCTTTTGAGTCTGAATGGTGGGTGGACGGTTTCAAAATCAATCTGACCCGCTGTGAACGTGGTGAGCTCGTAGAACTGGGCTATTTGCAGGGCCTCACCTCGTTGGTACAGTCGGAAAACAGTGATGATGTGAAGTTCTTTACACGTTTAATTCCTCTTGGCAGCACTAAGAACATAGACCGCAGCCGCTATGGCTACAGCCGTCTCCAGTTGCCGGACAAAGCGAAATATGTGGACCGGAACACGCATTACGGACTGTTTGAGCATGTGGAAGAATCAGCTTTCGCAGGCATATTCCCGCATTATACCGGTACTGTCACCTCTGTGCGAAGTGAAGAAAAGACGGATGAGGACGGCAAGAAGTTTACGGTCTACTATTTTAATGACGAAGGAATGCTATTCGACCCGAACAAGAACGAGATTGCCGGGCTTGTGAAACGTATATCCTTTCAGACCGGCGACCTTGCCGGGCAGGGAAATTCCGAAAGCAACAATTACTGGTTCGAGGCCAACTATAATTCGGATACGCTGGAATGGGAAATCATCAACACCTATCCTTCCGATGACATTCAGATACCGGGTGGGAACCTTGTACCCCAGCCGGGAGACACGTATATTCCCTGGAATATTCGCATGCCAGAATCATACGAAGCTCAGGCTGAGCAGGACTACAAGGCTGCCGTGGACAGTTTCTTGGAGAAATACAGCGATGACATATCCATCTATGGTGGCGACACAGACTATATATGGGTGGACAAGCAAAACATACCATTACAGCTCGGTCAACGTGTGCGGTTGCTCAGTGACAAGTATTTCTCTTCCGGATATTTCGACACCCGGATGACGAAGGTGGTGCGGAAACTGGACAACCTGGGAATCGCCAACATTGAGTGCACCAACAAGGTCGGCAAGGGATGGAAGAGGACAGTGGAAGCAAGCCTCTCGCAGTTGCAGTATGTGGTGTCAATGGGGGGGAGTTCCTCTTCCGGAGGCAGTAGCTCTTCTTCCATCACAGAAGTGTCTGACAAACTGAAGAAGGATATCCTTGTCAATTCCAGCGATGTGGGATACATAAAGAAGGGAGATGTGGTTGCTTCCGGAGAGACATGGGAAAAGATTTTTCGCAACATGCTTTACAGACCGGTAGGCGCGGAACTTAGGAGTAGCATATCAACATCAAATGACGTGGAATACGGTACCCCGAAAGGCTATATCACCTACACGGCCACACGTAATGGCCAGGGTGTCATGAAGGAATCTTACTATGACGACAAGAAGGATAATACACTGGACTTTTCAGAAGAGAATTCCGGTGTACAGATAGCTGTCCGGCGATTATCCGGCATCTATATTGAAAGGGAAACCTACAAGGCTACTGTCACTTATGCCGCATCGGCTGACGGCCAACTACCGGAAAAGACATTGAACGATACCATCAGCGTGAACGTGCGTCGCAAATGGTTTGCCGGAGTGGTGGATTCTATTCCCACAACCTCAGCGCAAGTCAGAGGGTTGTCATCAAGCGGCATGTACACCGGAGGCGGCAATTACAAATTCAGTGTCGGGAAGTGGAAGACCATTGCAATCTGCATCCCTGAGGGAACAGTAAACGAGCTCACCCTGACTGCATATCCCGGTAATTTTATCGAAGACACCGGAGTGTGCAGCGGCCCCACTTCCATCTCTGTGGAGGGCGCTAACGGAAGCCAGGCAACGGATTACCGCATGTGGGTGATACAGACTGACGGCACGAACGATGCCGATACATTCACATTCAAAACGAACTGACATGGTAAAGATAAACGGAAGCAGCTTCGCGCTGCAATACAAGAGGACAACGTACCGGCCTATCGACAGCTCGTCTGTATTCGATACCATAGAGGATGCACGCGTATATGCGAGGAACACTGACACTGAAGCCTATTTCCCCTATGCGGGGCAGCTCGTGTCGACCCTTGAGAACGGCGGTGCTGTATATAAGCTGTCGAAGGATGACAGCATTCCGGAAACCGACGGGAAGAGGCACTTCAAGCTTGACCCTATAGGCAGCAAGAACGACAATGACGACCGCTATGTGCGCAAGGACATCGCCGAAACCATCCAGAAGCTGATGACCTTCATCGAGGGCATCAACGTGAAGGGTACGGCCACGCTGAACGAAATCATACTGCTGAAGGATATCGTGTCGAAGAACTTCTCTGCCGGAGGTTCAGGTTTCGGCATCTACCGGGACGCGGACGGCAACTACCATCTCGACATCGACTTTGTGGACATCCGGAAGAAGCTGAGCGTGGAGGACATCCAGGTGCAGCAGTCCACCTATGTCGGGGGCAGGCAGTACAATACCGGCGGCGGCATCATCTGCAACCGCGTGGAGGACAAGGGCGCATACTGGCGCTGTTATTTCAAGACCACTGATTCGGAGGGCCGTACCGTGTACAACACCTTCCGGGAGGATGACCAGGCCATCTGCGAGACGTTCAACCTGAAATCGGGCAACCACTACTACTGGCGGCTCGTGACGGGTACGGGAGACGACTACATAGACCTCTCCAAGGACGACTGTGCATCGGGCAGCGACATCCCACTTGTCGGAGACAGCATCGTACAGCTCGGCAACCGGACGGACACGGGCCGACAGGGTGCCATTGTATGGGACAGCGTTACCGCCGGAGGGCCTTATGTGCGCATATACAATGGGATAAACTCGTACACGATGCCCGAACCGTTGATTGACTTCAATACGGTGCTCAGCGAGATTACCGCCAAGTTTATCAATCAGGCTACCGGTAAGGATATGGACAAGACCCTTGACGACATGCAGGTGGACATGGACCTCATCAAGCAGCAGACCGACAAGGAGTACACGATGTGGTTCTACGATTACGAGCCTACACTTGGCAACATTCCCGCTTCGGAGTGGACTACCGCGGAGCTGAAGGCCATGCACGACCAGGACCTGTTCTACAACACCGCTACCGGGCAGGGCTACCGGTTCGAGTCGGGTGTCTGGAATGAAATCACCGACCATCTGACGCTGAAGGCGCTGGAGAATGCCACCAAGGCCCAGGACACTGCCGACAATAAGCGACGTGTGTTTGTCGCTCAACCTACGAATAAAGACGCCTACGACGTGGGAGACATGTGGGTAAACGCAACGTATAATGATGGCACCACTATTTACAAGAATGATGCTCTCGTATGCAAGACTGCGAAGGCGGCAGGAGCAACATTCAGTATCAGTCATTGGAAACCTTCTTCCACGGCAACTACTGCCTATATCGAGAACCTGGGGGACCGCATCACGGTTGCGGTGACGGATTCGGAAAATGGCATTGCCGAGGCTACGAGGCTTGCCAACCAGGGTATCAGCGATGCCCGGGACGCTTATTATCTTGCCCGGGGGGCGCAGGATACGGCTGATGAGAACACGGCGGCCATCCGGGTGACAAAGGACTCCATCGCCGCGCTGGTTGAAGGCATCCACTTCGACGGCTCCGGAAACATTACGAACATCAGCACTTCCGGACTTGTGACGACCGGGGACTTCAACTCGCTGCTGTCGAAGAAAGTGAGTTTTGATGCGGCGGGGCATATCACGAACATCGACAAGTCGGGGCTCATCACCGAATCAAACCTTGTGCAGATGTTTGCAGAGAAAACCGCTTCGGATGGTTATGTAAAGAAATCGTATATAGCCGCTTTCGTCACCGAGCTGCCCGACGGGAGGTTCCAGAGCAATGCGCTGGTGAGCGCCGACCAGATACGTCTTGAAGGAATTGTTACGGCAAACAGCTATTTCAAGATATTAAAGAATGGGGCTATTGAAGCCATAAGCGGTACAATCGGAGGTATCGAAATAACCAACGAAGGTCTTGGTTCCTATATTTCCGGTTGGCATCCGATTGAGTTTCCGGTAATGAAGCTTTCAAATTCCGGCTTGCATTTTTCTAAGGGTATTCAGTATAATCATGCAGGAGGACCACAATTCGCATCTTACGATGTGGATATCGGTGCAGACGGGATTTCTGTCATCGTGGAGGATTCCTCCGGCGGACGTTTTTATGATGTAATGAATGTCGTAGCTGGAAGACATGGCTTTAAGATATCCAACTCGGGCGTATTCAAAACTTCTGATGGTGGAAATACTTGGGTAGAAATATGAAAAACAAGTAATATAACAAGAATCATATGAAAATCAATTTTAGGAAAATCGAGGCACAGACCTCATTCGAGGGTGGCAGACAGACCTTCGACGCAGCCGAGACCGTCGGCAATGAAATGATGTACAACGGCAGCATCCTGCTGGATATCGGGTTTGAAGACTTGGCTAAAGGCATCTACTATTCAAAGGATGCAGTGGAGATTCCTGAACGATACAGCAAGGCCCTTGAGCTTGTAGTCAAGAACTCCCGGCTCATAGCCGCAGTGAAGCGTGAAATTATCAACCAACTGAACGTCAAGTAACATGGGCTACATCAAGTTCGTTTTGAGCAAGCGCGTGACCGGTGACGATGGAGGTGCCACGAATGCCGTTATCAGCCGTATCGAAAGCGATATGGCCGACACGGGCATGCTTGAGACGAACCTGATAATGCACGCCCTTGCCGCGCGTGGCGGCAAGATTATTGAGATTGTAGACTTCATGCTGGATTCGAGCATGCTTGATGACAACGATATATTAGGATAGGTTATGGATAAATTAAACAGAAACTTCGTTCGCGGCAACATACTCAAGGCCGAGGAGCTGAACGAACTTGTCGGAAAGATTAACGAGTTCGCCAAGTGCGTGAACGACAACAGTCTCGAGACGAACAAGGCGGCGATGCAGAACTTGAAAAACGCCCTGCAGGAAGTGAGGAATGCGCAGCTTGTCATCGGTACCGACCCGGGCACAGCCTTCGACGGCGCTTCCGGTGCGACGCTTGAACAGATTGTGCGCGAACTGGCCGGAGGCGCCGGAACCATGTACAGCGTATATGTCCGGAACAACATGGCCTCGCTCGGTTTCGCCACGCAGTATGGCGAGGAGTGCGTGCTTGACTTCTCCTTCATCTCGCAATATCGCGACAGCCTGGACGAACCCTACAAGTCTACCGGAGAACTCGGCCTGTGCACCATCATGATGAAGAACGCCAAGTATGCCGACTTCACTGTGGTGAAGCAGATGGAAGTCTCTTCGGGCGTATCCATCAGGCAGGACATAGCCGAATGGCTGTCATCAGGAAGCAACAGCGTGAAGATTTCCATCAAGGGGGAGAATACCGACAAGACCACCGCACCGGTAACCTACAACGTGCAACTCACGTCATTGGGCATCAGCGCCCCGAACTTCGCCTGGTGGACAGCCTTCGCGTCCGATATCTCCATCCCGATGATAATCAACGGCAACATCAACAAGACGCTGCATGTGGCTGTCACCGGAAACGGCTATAACCAGAGCTACGACAAGGTGATAGGTACAGCCGTGTATCTGGATACTCCGTATATCTACGGGCTGGAACATCCGGGAGCGACTGGCGTGTATAATGTGAGCTTCTATCTTTCCAATTCCGACAATACCATCCAGACGAAATCCGTATCGTTCAGCATCATGTGCATTGCCGCTTCCGGCGAGGCAGTGAAGCTCATGTGCGTGAACAACGTGACCGGTCTGCTGACCAACTGGCAGGACAACAAGGTATTCGATTATGCCATCTATGACGGTACGTCCGCACTTACGGAAGCAAGGTTCTCCATCACCAGGGACGGCGATGAGGTGTACAGCTCCGAGAACAACGCCATCGTGGCGAACGCAAGGAACACCTTCACCTACCCGATGGAGGTGGAGACGGACGACGATGCCAACTTCAGCGTTACAGTCAGCGTGACGGGCGGTACAGAGGCCCTGACAGCCCCCATTGTTTTGCCGGTAAACAACTCGCTGGGCTATTCGGCTACAGCAGGTGCCGTGCTGTACATCAATCCGCGTACACGCAGCAACTCGCAGACAAACAGCAGGAGTGTCGTCAACGAGGCTGACAAGACGGCCGTACCGGTAGAATGGAGCAACCTCAACTGGAGCAATGACGGATGGGTGGCCGATGCCGACGGCGCGAAGGCGCTGAAGATATTCGCCCGCAGCAGGGCCGTGATAGACTACCGCCCTTTCGCCGCTGAAGCTGCCCGCAGGGGCAAGACCATCGAAATCGACTTCAAGGTGGAGAATGCCTCGGATGCCTCCAAAGACATCATCACCATCGCTGAGAACAACGTAGGTCTGCGCGTGTCGGGTGAGAATATATCCTTCTTCTCCCAATCCATGCAGGAGAGCAGCACGCAGGACGTGCCTATAGACAACGGCGTGCGCATCCGCCTTACGGTGGTTGTGATGCCCGACGCCTACGGAAATGCAGGGTTCAATCTCGTGGCCATCTACATCAACGGCAGGAAGAACCGGCAGTACGCTTACGAGAACAACGACTACTTCCGCAATGGCGGCAAGATTGTGCTTGGCAACGATTATGCCAACTTGTATCTGTACGGGCTGCGCGTGTATGACAGTGCACTGCCTTCGGAAGCCGTACAGAAGAACTACATCAACCAGCTGGTGACTACCGACGAGAAACAGACCGAGAAGGAAGTCAACACCGTGCTGGACGGCGAGGGTGTGAATATCGACTTCAACGCCACGAAGCTATTATATAATGTATTCGTGATTGACAAGCCGTTCCCCAACCTGATGAACCCTTCGGGAGTGGCGGGTAATCTGGAGGTATTCTTCAAGGATAAGCCGGAAAGGAACTTCACGCTTACGAAGCTGTTGATAGAGGGGCAGGGCACGTCTTCAAAGAAGTACCTGGAATGGAATATCCGTTTCAAGCTGAAGGGACTGAAGGATGCTGACGGTAATAAGATAGCCTCCATCGCCACCTACGCCGACGGAACTACGGATAAAAACTGTGTGCTGATGTATGACAATGTGCCGAAATCGGGCAGACTGACGGCGAAGAAAAACTGGGCCAGCTCCATGCAGGACCACAAGGCCGGCTGTGTGGATGCTTACGATGCTCTGTACAAGGAAATGGGCATGAAGAACGAGGCGATGGCAACTGACGGGAAGATACGCGTCGCCGTATACCAGGAGCCGTTCATCGGGTTCTCGAAGTCCGTCAACGAGGAAGGGCAGGACGTGTACACCTGCATGGGAGAATTCACCTTCGGTCCTGACAAGGGAGATGACTTGTGCTTCGGATATGATACGGAGGCTTTTCCTGAACTGCTCTCTGTCGAGGGGTCGGACAACGCACCGCTGGGCGCACTCTTCCGTGTGCCCTGGGACCGGAATAAATCATATTGGGCTTATAATGCCGATGAGGAAGCCTTCCAGTACAACGACACGAATTGCTGGGACTTCGATGCCGGGGAATTGAATGCCGACGAGACAGAACCGTTGTCGGCACAGAAGTGGATAGATGCCTATAATGCGGTGTATGTGTGCAACAACCGTATCAGGCCCTTTGCAGGGACACTGGCTGAGCTGAATGCCGACGTGGCAACTTACCGCAGCACGGGTTATGAGTACTGGATTGCCAGGGCAGGTGATGCCAACCTCTACAATCTGTACTATTACGAGGCGGCGGAAGGGAAATTCATCCCTTCGGACATCGGTGCCGGACAGATTAATCTCAAGATACAGCTCAAAGAGTATTTAAGCAGTGATTTGTCAGCCTTCACGGCAGAGCGGTTGAACGAGTTGTTCATCAACGCGAGGAAGCAGCTTTTCCGGGCTACCATACCCGCCTATTTCGATATCAGCGACGCCGTATTCCATCATAACTTCGTGGAGTTTACAGCCGGAACTGACCAGCGGGCAAAGAATACCTATCCCTACAACTTCTGCACTACCGGCAGTAAATGGCGCTGGCGTCTGGACGATGCCGATACCATCTTCCCGATAGACAATCAGGGGCAGGACCGCAAAGCCCCGCATTGAC
>OATL01000378.1_pt1 | contig 25362 bp, 20 predicted proteins | sample 1476011 | NCBI WGS metagenome assembly OATL01 (sample SAMEA2579975, study PRJEB22360) | human gut metagenome | biome: human gut; feature: human-associated habitat; material: faeces | place: Denmark | collected 2008/2010
TGATGTGGTAGGAGGTCGCGGGGGAACGGGAGGGAGCGGAGCCGCCGGTGCTGATGGCGGACGGCGAATATATCGGGCATTTGCCATTTAGGGTAGTGGCCGAGGACTGCGCGTTGCGCGTGCTAGTGCCGCCGGCCGTAGCCGCCCGTGAGGTGGATTCCCGACAGGAAGTGCTCAACGCCATTGCCCGAGATGGTCGCGATCCCGTGACCGGCCAGTTCGCGTGACCCGATTATATTGGCTCCCCTCATTAGGCTGAGCCGTAAAGCAAACAGCCCAGTGGGCTGTTTGTAGGCGAGGGTTCGACGATAGTCGAACCAGAAGAAAGTCAGCCGTAGGCTGTCCGCAATTGCGGACGAGCTGGCCGCGAAGCGGACTGAGGGGAGTGCGGGAGAGCGGTACCAGAGCCAATGGCCGTCAGACCTCAGACGACATAGCTTTCGATATGCAGCGTCTGCGCCATGACCTCTTTGATGGTTCGGTCGCTGATGTTCGGATGCGAGCGAATCAGCGAGATAAGCCCCACAATCAGTGTGAAGAACGTCTCATGGACGTTGGTGATTGGCAGGCCATGCATCTGCTCGAAATCACGTACGGTGGTCTGGGCAATGTAGTCGGCAATACGGTCCGCCGCGCGGTCAATGAACTTGATATACAGTTCGGCGTTGCCGTCTTGGATCATACGGTTTGAGAAGGGGCTCTCGTCGGCGATCAGGGAGCGGAGCACATGCACGATGTCGTCTAATGCCTTGTTCACGTTGCCTGTTTCGCGCGCTTGGTTCCACTGCTTCAACGTGGTGAGGATTTCGTCGATGACGTTATCGAGTACTGCGTCAGCTACGGCTTCCTTGTCTTCGAAGTAGTGGTAGAACAGCGAACGCGTCATACCGACTTCGCTTGCGATGTCGGAAACGGTGATTTTGGAGAAGCCTTTTTCCAGACACACCTTGCGCGCGGCTTGCACGATGGCGTCGCGCCGGGCATCGCCGCGGGTGGGGCGTTTCTCGTCGAGGGTATCGCTCATGGGTGCCTCCTGACCACAACCGTTATTGACACTATGTTAATACAAAGAAAGCGGTTAATAACAATAAAAATGCGGTAACCGTTGTCAGGTGAATGTCGTTGGAATATAAAGAGTTTTCCGATTCGGCAACTATGAGCCCGGTTTATCTTGACTTTTTATCGGTTAATTCTGAGGGCAAAGGTAGGTTAGTAGCTATGGCACTTGCACTGTATCGTCGCTATCGTCCGGACACCTTCGAAGGGGTCATCGGCCAGGACCAAGTCACGGTCCCGCTGATGCGCGCCTTGGACGAGGGCAAGCTCACACATGCCTATCTGTTCTCAGGGCCGCGAGGCTGCGGCAAAACCAGCTCCGCGCGTATCCTGGCCCGTTGCGTCAACTGTGCCAAAGGGCCGACTTCCCACCCCTGCGGCGAATGCGAAAGCTGCAAGGACCTGGCCACCGGCGGTCCGGGTTCCATCGACGTGGTCGAAATCGATGCGGCCTCGCACAACGGTGTGGATGATGCTCGAGAATTGCGAGAACGCGCTGGTTTCGCCCCTGCGCGCGACCGCTATAAGATTTTCATTCTCGATGAGGCCCACATGGTCACGCAGCAGGGCTTCAATGCGCTGCTTAAAATCGTTGAAGAGCCGCCTGAACATGTGATGTTCATCTTCGCCACCACCGAACCAGACAAGGTGATCGGCACCATCCGTTCGCGCACCCACCACTATCCGTTCCGTCTGGTGCCGCAGGAAGTCATGGGTCCCTACCTGGAGACGATCTGCGACAAGGAAGGCATCAAGCCCGAGCCCGGTGTGCTGAAACTGGCGATGCGCGCCGGTGGCGGCTCCATGCGAGATACCCTGTCCGTGCTTGACCAGCTGATGGTTGGTTCGGTCGAAGGCGTTATCACCCATGATGCCGCTGTAGCCCTGCTCGGCTTCACGCCGGAGGCACTGATCGGTGAGGCCGTGGATGCGGTAATCGATCACAACGGCGAAGCCCTGTACGGCGTTATCCAGAAAGTCGTGGTCGGCGGATTCGATCCGAGACGATTCGTCGAAGACCTACTGGCTCGTGTGCGTGATCTGCTGGTGCTTACGTTGGCCGGGGACCGTGCGGAATCCGTGCTGTCCGACACGGCTGAGGCCGAGGATATGGACGATCTGCACCGCCAAGCCAAGGCGCTGGGACTGGGCGCACTGACCGCAATGGCAGACATCATCAACACTACGTTGGGTGCCATGACCGGAGCCATTTCTCCGCGTATGCGCTTGGAACTGCTGGCCGCGCGATTGTTGGCCGGCAGTGAATCAGGCTTTGCAACAGCCGCTCCCGCGCCAGCTTCTTCTGGGCTGTCGCAGTTGCTACGGACAGCACCTTCTCCTCTTCCGCCCCCGCCAGCCGCTTCCGGTATGGGTGCCAGTGGTTTTGCCGGCGCATCGCGAGGCGGGTTTGCCGGAGCCTCACATGGCGGATTCTCCGGTGCTGCACGCAACCAGCAAGCAGCCGCGCCTCAGAGCACCGCTTCCCATGAATCTGTTGGAGGCAATGGCCCTGTCAACGGCCCGGTCAGCGACCGACCCGCGGGCTCTCTGTCTGTGCAACCTGCTGTAGCAACTGCTGCTGCCGGTGCCGCTCCTGCCGCCAATGCCGGGTGGGGCGCGCCCGCCGCGTCGCCGGCCGTCCCGGCTCAACCGGTGACCTCGCCTGCGGCATCGGATAATCGGTCCATCGACGAGAAGTGGGATGCAGCCGTCGCCGCTTTGCCGGAAACCATTCGTGAATATGTGTCACGAGACAAGGTGCCGACCGTAAAATTCGGCCCCAACCGTAAGGGTCTGCCTTGCTTGTCGATGACGTTCGACAAGTCGCTGAGCCAGCACGCTTTCGCCTTGGCCGTGGATAACAGCGGTAAGAAGGCGGCGGCCGTGGTGATGGATGCCGTGCGCAACGAGTTCGGCGCCAATGCGGTTATTGCACCTTCTGCGGTCGCGGCGAATGGCGAGCGAGTCGAATCCGTCAAACGTATGAGCCCGGAGCAATTGGCCAAGGTCAAGCAGCAGATTGCCATGGCCAAGGCTGGATTGGCCGCGTCGAGTTTGGGCGCGAGCCTGGGCATTCATATGGGGAGCGAGACGAAAGCTCCGAAGCCGACTGCAACAGGCCAAGCCGAGGACGCAGACGACAGCCATCGAGCCGGACAATCCAGTGCATCCACGGCAGCGAAGAACTGGAGTGACGATGACCCTTGGGCCAAGCCGGCCGTAAGCAACGCTTCGCCGCAATCTGCAGACGGGTTCGCGCCTAACGAGCCCGCTGCTACGCCTGCGCCCGAAGAGCATCACAAGAAGCATGTTGCGGTTCCGGACATCAGTGACGGTGTTGATCCGTGGGCCGCTCCGGCTGCTCCTGTTGCACCCACTGCGTCCGTTGCGTCCGCTGGACCCACTGGACAGTCCACTGGGCAGCCAGCCACCGCATCTTCCGTTACGGCAGTTGCCGGCGCGAGCGACGATCCATGGAATCAGACGCAGTCTCAGGCCGCGGTCTCACCGGCGTCGCAACCGGCCGAAGCCGACCCGTGGAACCAGCCATATCAGCAGTCTCCTCACGATGATCCGTGGAATCAACCGCAGGGGAACCATGCTCAGGCGGCTCCGCAGCCAGGAGACGACCCGTGGAATCAGCCTCAGTCCCAGACTCCGGCTTCTTCGGTTCCTCAGACAGTGTCGGGCAATATGTCGAGCGATGACCCGTGGAACCAGCCCCAATCGGTTCCGCAGCCGGCTGCCGGCGATGACCCGTGGAATCAACCGCAGGCAGTTCCACAATCGGCTCCGCAGGCCACCCCGCACGGTGACCCGTGGAATCAACCGCAACCCGCACAGCCGACCCCGAATGCCGACCCGTGGAATAGCCAGCCCCAGCCCCAGCCGAAACCACAACCGCAAGTCGCGGCCGAGGATGACGAATACTCGATGAGCGACCAGTCGCTCGGCGAGGCGACGGCCATGAATCTCGACGATCTGAAAAAGCTATTCGAGGTCAAAAAAGTCGAGCAATTCGCGGCAGATGATCCGAAGAACCCCAAGAACATCCAGCCTGCCAAGAAGCACTCGGATGAATAATGAGGACGAATAACGAGGAATACCCATGGCACTTGCTTATGACGGCGCAATACAACGACTGATCGACGCTTTCGGGCGGCTGCCCGGCATCGGGCCGAAGGGCGCGCAGCGTATCGCCTTCTACATGCTGTCCGCGCCCGAAGATGAAGCGCGCGATTTGGCCGAGGCCATCGAAGAGGTCAAGGCCAAGATCCGCTTCTGTGATATTTGCGGCAACGTGTGCGAATCCAGCCCCTGCCCGGTATGCGCCGACCCGAGACGCGACCGTTCGGTGATCTGCGTGGTCGAAGAGCCCAAGGATGTGATGAGCATCGAGCGCACGCGCGAATACCACGGCCTATACCATGTGCTCGGCGGCGCAATCAACCCAATGGCCAACGTTGGCCCTGCCGACCTGCGTATTCCCGGTCTGCTCAAACGCTTAGAAGGCGATGAGGTCAAGGAAGTGATTATGGCGCTCGACCCGAATATTGAAGGCGAGGCCACCACCAGCTACTTGACCCAGCTATTGCGACCCGTAGGTGTCAAGGTCACCCGACTTGCCAGCGGCCTGCCGGTGGGCTCCGACTTGGAGTATGCCGACGAAATCACGCTGGGCAGGGCACTGGCCGGTCGGCGCGAGGCCTAAGCCAGCGTATCATTGGCGCTCTCGCCCTTGCGGCGCATCCACGGCCAGAATGCGCCGTGGCGGATGATGCGCGCGGCCTTGTGGCGTCGTGCCAACCAGATGATGAACAGTCCTGCCGCCAGTATGCCTAGGCCAACACCAAGGGCGATATTGCGCGCGTCAAGCACGTCATTCGGCTCGGGAGCCGGCATCGGAATCGCCACGCGGTGCCCGGAGATAAGCAGTCGGTGCGTGTTCACGCCGTATGGCGTACAGGTCATCAAAGTGACGCGATCCTCACCCGGCACAATCTTGAGCTTCGACGTGTCATCCGGCAAAATCACCGAAATGCGGTCCACTTTGTAGCCCAAAGTTTCGCCCATGACTTCGATGTAGAAGAAGTCGCCCTCTTTCACCTCGTCCAAACGGGTGAACATCAGCGCTTCAACCAACCCGCGGTGCCCGGTAATGACCGAATGGGTGGATTTACCTCCCACCGGCAGCGACGTGCCGTACAAGTGGCCGGCACCAGAAGCCAGTGCTTCCTCGGAAGTGCCGTGATAAAACGGCAGATTGATGGACTGCTTGGGCACCTTGATTGTGCCCATCACGCCGTTGCCGGTATTAAGCAGTGACTGGTATTCCTTGTCTTTCTTTGAGGCGGAATCCTCGCCGCTGGCTTGGGATCCTCCTTGAGCGGCGGCGAACGGATCGACGGCTTCACCCAAGATAGGCTGGCCGGATTCAGCGAGCTTCTTGTTGTATGCGCGGGCCGCCGTGAGCTTGTCTTCCGCCTGCGGGTAAGGCCAGCCAGCTACTTCTTTGGCCGTGGTGGCTGTGGTGGCGGCCAAGTTGCGGTCGGACTCGAATTGCAACGCTAGCGGGAAGCAGGCCACGGCGATTGCGGCGATCAGCAGCACAATGGTGATGATGCGCATCGCCCACAGGTTGCGTTGCAGGCGTCGGCGCTCGGCCACGAGATCGCTGATATCGATGACTTCGTCAAATGGTGTTGGAACGAATGCTGCGGGCTCGGGCCGCGCTGAGGAAACGTTGTCATTTGCAGATGCGTCATCCGGCATGGCCGCGTTGTTTTCCCACATTTTCTGTGAGGCACGCTTACTCGTCGAACGTCGATGCAGCAATGCCATAGTCGCCTGTTCCTTCGCTTGATCTGCTCATGATTTGCTTATACAAGACGGCCGGGTCCGTCTTAGTCGTGCATGGCATAGGTGCTGTCGCAAATGGCAACACCGCACGCGCCACACTGCGAAACGTTACTCCGCACCAAGCCTTTCATGCAACATGCCGACGGGGCCATATAGGGGCAATGTAGGGGGCATAAGAAGTCTGAAAATGCGATACGAACAACGTTGCTACGGCTGTCAGTGATGCGGCTTACTTCGGACAAGCCGTTGAGATGCAAGGGGATGCAAAGGATTGCAAAGTATGGCAACATGATAAGTCGCGGCGTCGGCAATATTTGGCAGAGCTTTCAAATAGGGGGGTATGAATGCATAAAGAGGGAATATGTTACCTCGATAAAAGAGGCGCTATTGCTGTTTTCGTGGATGTCGGTTCGTCGTCGAGCCGTTGGTTTCGTAGGCGTGAGGGGCGTTCCCGCGTATTCTGTTTTCCGACCAAAGAAATGAATCACGAAGAACGCCTGAGCAAAAGCTCATTCGCCGGATTGCCGAACGTCAAAGGCGCGGTTGCAGAGGATGCGCGGATCACGGATTCGCCGCTGCGTTCCGAATTGGCTAGTGTGATCAGAGAAAAGATGGCACTGTCTGGGCATCTCTCTTTTTAGGTCAAGGAAAAGGGTCTGGCGATAGGCGGTGATGACGCCCATCGTGTTGGTGGCACTGTTGCTGCAAAAAGGAAAAGTCTAGTTCGTAATCTAGTGTCCAACTTCCCTAATAGGAATGGTCCAACTTCCACAACGAAAATAGTCCAACTTCCACAATTAGAATGGTCCAACTTCCGCAATAGAGTGATTTATAGGTTGATGTTTCGACGGTTTGCGGGAGGGCACATATGGCAGTGGAGAGCTCGGAGATTCAACGTGGCGAGTACCTTCCTCGAGTGGCTGATGGGTTGCTGACTCAGGCATTGCAGTCTTCTGGTGCCGTTCAGATTAAAGGTCCAAAATGGTGTGGCAAGACTGCAACGGCAGAAAGGCAGTCGGCGAGTCAGGTCTTCATGCAGGACCCGGATCGCAGTGCTACGCTGTTGGCCTTGGCTGATACAAAGCCTTCTCTCATCCTGCGAGGTGAGGAGCCGAGACTCATTGATGAATGGCAGATGGCCCCGCAATTGTGGGACGCGGTGCGTTTCGCCATCGATCGAGGGCGCGGTCGTGGCCGATTCATCCTAACTGGATCGGCGACTCCTCAACAGGAACCAGCTCATTCCGGAGTGGGAAGAATTGCCCGATTAACCATGCGTACCATGTCCTTATTTGAATCGCAGGAATCGACGGGCGTTGTTTCGTTGGGAGAGTTGTTCGATGGCAACCATGATGTTTCGGGTTTCTCCGATTTCGATATTGAAAACACCGCGTTTGCGCTATGCCGCGGTGGCTGGCCTGAAGCAGTAGTCGAATCTCGAGTAAATGTTGCCTTGCGCATGGCCGCGGATTATGTCGAAGAACTACTTGATTCTGACATCAATCGTATGGATGGTATAAAGCGCAATAAAACTTGGATGCGTCTGATTATGCGCTCGTATGCGCGCAATATTTCTTCTCAGGCGTCGCAATCCACTATCGCGGCGGATATGCAGGGTGAACCGCCTTCGGAAGGTACACTCTCCGATTATTTAGATGCATTGTCGCGAGCTTGCGTAACTGAAGATCTTCCAGCTTGGAACCCTCGTTTACGTTCTAAGACTGCAGTGAGAACGAGCCCAACCAGACACTTCAGCGACCCGTCGATAGCTTGTGCGGTACTGCACGCGACCCCGGAGAAACTCCTTAATGATTTCGAGACCTTTGGCTTGCTGTTTGAGTCCATGTGTATTCGCGATCTGCGTGTGTATGCTGATGCGCTTGGCGGAGATGTGTTCCATTATCGGGATAAGACGGGATTGGAATCTGATGCGGTCATTGGCCTGCATGATGGACGATGGGCTCTCATTGAGGTCAAGCTCGGAGAAAAGCAGGTTGATATTGCGGCGGCCCATTTGAAAAAGTTGGCTGACAGAATTGATCAAGATCACGAAGGCCGTCCGTCATTCTTGATGGTGCTGACCGCTACGGCTGCCGCTTATCGCCGGGATGATGGGGTATTGGTAGTGCCGTTGGCCACGCTTGCTCCGTGAGCTCGTATCGTGCGTTTGACCCATCGTTCCCAACACAAAAGGAAAAGGCCCGGGCTGCGGGACCGGGCCTTGAAAAGGAGAGAGGAAGAAGAAGGTATTCAGTTATGGGGTCTGCGGAAACCTCGCCGGTTTGCTTTCGTTTGCCGGTAATTGATAGTTAACCGCTCGAATCTCAAAGGATGGATGCGGCTGCCTCAAAGAACCACCGGTGAAAACTTGAATATTTGCTGAACAACGTAGGCCATGCCCGTGTCCACATGTCGGCGCGGGGTCGCGGGGTGAACGCGGCAACCTTTATAATCGTTGCGTTTGCGTAGAATATTGAGCAAACTCCCCCTAAGAGAAGAACAAAGGACAGCAGTGGCTCTCATCGTGCAGAAGTACGGCGGTTCGTCGGTCGCCGATACCGAATCGATCAAACGTGTGGCCAAGCGCGTTGTTGAGACGGAAAAGAAGGGCAACAAGGTGGCCGTGGTGGTCTCCGCCATGGGCGACACCACCGATGACCTTATCGATCAGGCGCTGAGCATCGACTCCAACCCGCCCGAGCGCGAGATGGACATGCTGATGACCGCAGGCGAGCGAATTTCCATGAGCCTGCTGGCCATGGCCATTCACGCCGAAGGCAGCCGTGCCCACTCCTTCACCGGTCAGCAGGCCGGCTTCTTCACCGACGCCCGTTACGGCGCGGCCCACATCAAGGCCGTGAGACCGGACCGCGTGAAGAACGCGCTCTCATTGGGAGACATCGCCATCGTTGCCGGCTTCCAGGGCATCAACGCCAAGGGTGACGCCACCACGCTCGGCCGCGGTGGTTCGGATACCTCCGCAGTGGCGCTTGCCGTGGCGCTCGGTGCCGATATCTGCGAGATCTACACCGACGTGGACGGCATCTTCACCGCCGACCCGCGTATCGTGCCTTCCGCCCGCCGCATTCCGTCCATCGATTACGAGTCCATTCTGGAGATGGCGTCCTGCGGCTCCAAGGTGCTGGCACTGCGCTGTGTGGAATACGCTCAGCGTTTCAACATGCCGCTGCACGTGCGTTCCTCGTTCTCCCGTCGCCCCGGCACATTGGTGGTGCCCGACGGCATTGACCCGCGCACGCTGCCGAACCTCGACTGAGCGCGGCTACGGCGAACGATAATCGTAAGTAATTTCAAGCAAGACAAGGCAAGACATGACTGAAGAAGAAGCGAAATCCATGGGCGACCTGTTCCCTGACCTGGGCCCCGAGGCACCGGTGATTTCCGGCATTGCCCACGATCGTTCCGAGGCGCTGGCCACCGTGCGTGGCGTGCCGAACGAGCCGGGTATGGCCGCCAAGGTGTTCACCGAGCTGGCCACCGCCGGCGTGAACGTGGACATGATCGTGCAGGCCGGCGCATCCGTCGGCACTGCGGACATCTCCTTCACCGTGCCCGAATCGGCCGTCAAGCAGGTTCAGAACACACTGCTCGACAAGCAGGAAGTGCTGGGCTACCACTCCTTCGATGTGGACACCAACGTGGGCAAGGTGGCCGTGGTGGGCGTTGGCATGAAGACCCACGCCGGTCTGGCCGCCAAGTTCTTCCAGGCCCTGAGCGACGAGGGCATCAACGTGCTGATGATTTCTACCTCCGAGATTCGTATCGCCGCGCTCGTGCCGCTCGATCAGCTCAACGACGCCGTCAAGGCGCTGCACACCGCATACGGTCTCGATGCCGATCAAATCGAAGCCGTGGTGTACGGCGGTACTGGCCGCTGAGCCACTGAGCCGCGTTTTTGCGGTATATACGACGAAAGCCCTCCTTGCGGAGGGCTTTCTCAGTTTCGGACTCAGTTTCAACTACTTCTTGGTGATGTAGCCGAGAGCCTTGAGCATTTCGGCGCATTCAAGGGCACCGCCGGCTGCACCACGCAGGGTGTTGTGGGCCAGACCCACGAATTTCCAATCGAAGATGGAATCCTCACGCAGACGGCCGATGGAAACGCCCATGCCACCCTCGTAGTCCACGTCGAGCTTGACCTGCGGGCGGTCATCCTCGGTGAGGTACTGGATGAAGTGCTTCGGTGCGTGCGGCAGCTCCAGCTCGGAAGCCTTGGACGTGTAGTTCACCAGACGGTCGATGAGCTCTTCCTTGGTGGCCTTCTTGCCGAAGTTCAGGAACACGGTGGCGGTGTGGCCGTTGAGCACGGGCACGCGGATGCACTGGGAAGTGATCTTGAGGTCGCCGTCGAACGGCACGATCTCGCCCTTGGCGGCGTCCACATGACCGAACACCTTGAGCGGTTCCTTCTCAGACTTCGCTTCCTCACCGGAGATGAACGGGATGATGTTGCCCACCATCTCGGGCCAGTCCTTGAAGGTCTTGCCCGCGCCGGAAATCGCCTGGTAGGTGCTCACAACCACCTCGCGCGGCTCGAATTCCTTCCACGCGGCCAGCGCCGGCGTGTAGGCCTGAATCGAGCAGTTCGGCTTGACGGCGATAAAACCACGAGTGGTGCCCAGGCGCTTGCGCTGGTGCTCGATCACCTCGAAGTGCTCCGGGTTGATCTCCGGCACCACCATCGGCACGTCCGGGGTCCAGCGGTGGGCGCTGTTGTTGGAGACCACCGGGGTCTCGGTCTTGGCATAACGCTCTTCAATGGCGCGAATCTGGTCCTTCGGCATGTTTACCGCAGAGAACATGAAATCAACGCCAGAGGCCACGGACTCGGCATCGTCGCCATCGACGACCACCATGTTCTTGACATATTCGGGCATCGGGGTTTCCATCTTCCAACGGTCGCCGACAGCCTCGGCATACGTCTTGCCGGCGCTGTGCGCGGAAGCGGCAAGCGTGACCACCTCGAACCACGGGTGATTCTCAAGCAGCGTGATAAAACGCTGACCGACCATACCGGTGGCACCAAGGATGCCGACCTTCAATTTTTCGGACATGATGACCTCTATGACCTCTGGGTTTCGATGGATTACTTACGTCGGACGGCCGTCATGCGGGTGGCCGTAAAACAATGCAATTGTACGAAACACGCGGAACAACGGCAGTGGTCTTCCCAGATGGTGGCTGCCCAATGAAGCGAAGGCGATGTTCTACACTGGTAGCCATGTCTATCGCATCAGTAGAGGCCCAAAAACAGCTCGACCGTATCGTGGCTCTCGGCTACCCGGATGTGGCGGATATTTCCGCCGCCGCATTCCGCTCGCTGGCCCGACCTCTGATCGGGGCGCTCGAGCATTCCGATTTGGGATCGAACATCCTGCTGGTGCCCACGCGTGAACTGGTTTCGCCTGAGTCGCTGATTGCACGAACCTCCATCAATCGCATGGCAGGCTTCACCACCATGCCGCCGCGTGACATCGCCAGCTTCCTGCCTCAAGACGGCTTCATGCCGCCGGAAGGCCCGTTCTATCTGGTCGTCAATCCGCACACCGGCACGTGCTATGTCAATCGCGAGCCGGATGTGGCCCGCAAACTTATTGACTCCGATGAGCGCCTGCCGCTCACCCTCGAGGAAGGCTTGGCCATCGCCACCCAGCACCCGGAGTGGCTGCTGGAAAAGAACGGCTTCAATCTGCTCGGCTCACGCTCCGCAGACGGACGCGTGCCGAGCATCTGGATGAGCCAGAACGCACCGCGACTGGGAGCCGTCTGGCCCAATTCCCGCCATACTTGGCTGGGCAACGCGTATTGCACGGCCCGTCGCGGGGTGAGTCTGTTCCGTTAAAGCGATTCTCCTCAAAAGACAAGGTCGGCAAGGTGGATGGCGACCGCCCGTTGTCGGCGCATGGGGAACCGTAATGAAAGTCAATAAGGATGGCACCTTCTCCGGCCCCTACCACGACTCGGATATGGGAGCCACGGGAGACGGCTATCTCATAGGAAACGACGTCGATACGCTGAACGGCAAAGCATTGCTCAACGTGACGAGCGGAGCGGATAAGGGATACACGTTCTACGATTTCTCGTAGTGATTCAGCTGCCGTGCGGAGCGGCGGGGAACGTGAAGGACCGGCGCGTATGCTGTGCGAAACAGCATTACGTCCCTAGACTGGTGAGGCATGACGAACCTGCGATTCCGCGAAGACGGCAGCTTCCGCGTGCTGCAGATGGCCGACATCCAAGACGGCCCCAACGTACTCCCCGATACCATCCGCCTTATCCGTGAGGCCATTCGCAAAGCCGACCCGGATCTGGTGGTGTTCACCGGCGACCAGATTCGCGGTTACGATCCTGCCTACATCGACACTTTCCTGCGCCGCCGTGGCGAGGAACCGGGCGCTCGCGTGCGTGCGGTCACCGAAGTCGAGGCCAAGCTGCGCGGAATCAAGCGGCGGGCCAGAAACCGCGTGAACAATCGTCTGCTGGCCATGAAGTCTGACGGCGGCAATCCCGACGTCCAACAAACCGCGTCCACCGCGTCCACCACGTCCGCGCTGGTCTACTCCACAACATCCGATCCACAGGATGTGCCGACGACTTTGGACGAGCTCATGGACGAGACCCGTGACAAAGTCCGCCGCACGTTTGCCGGCTTCCTTGGCCCGGTCATCGAAGCGGAAGTGCCGTTCGCCGCCACCTACGGCAATCACGATTTCCAGTGCGGCATCCTGGCCGACGAGCAGGACGGCATCTACCGCGAATTCCCCGGCTGCCTGAACCCGGTCGACAGCCTCGAGCCAGGCACTTTTGCCCTGCCCATTGAGGCTTCCGACGGATCCGGGCGCGTAGCTATGTCCGTCATGATGGTGAATTCCGGCGATTACGCCGGCAAGCCTGAAGAGAACGACGCCCAATACCCGGCCTATGTGGTCAATCCGCGCGGTCTTGATTTGGCTGATTCCGATGGGTATGGCACGCCAAGCCCCGAGGCGATCGATTGGCTGGGAGCCGTACAGTCCGAACTTGGCGAACGCAACGGCGACGGTAAGCCGGTGCCTGCCATCGCCTTCCAGCACATTCCGCCGCAGGAATTCTACGATTGCCTCAAAGAGGTTCCCGCATGGACGCCGAACGCGGTGGAAGGCGCGCGTACCCACGCCGGCCATTGCTACGTGCTCAACCATGAGATTTGCCGGCCGGGATCGCGGCTGGGTGAGGCGATTGGCTGTGCGGACGAGAACGTCGGTGAAGTGGACGCCTTGCGTGAGGCAGGCGGCTACTTCGCGCTGTTCTGCGGTCACGATCACAAGAACGCCTTCGTGGGCCACGCGCATGGCATTGATTTGGGCTACGCGCCTACCTGCGGATTCGAATGCTATGGTCCCAAGTCGCGCTATCGCGGCATCCGCCTGTTCGAATTCCATGAAAGCAACCCGGCCGGCTACGTGACCCGCATGCTCACCTGGGGTGATCTGGTGGGCCGATACTCCAGCAACGAGGTGCGCGTCTGGTTCGAGGACCACTGCGTGACCGGTGCCATCAGCATGCGTAACGAATTGCGCCGCCCGCAGGTATTCGCAGTGCTGTCCGGTGCCATGAGCCTCGGTTTTATGGCCGTCATCCGCTCGTTGGTGAAGAAGCGGTGACGACCATAAAACCGGTCAATACATCAATTCTGCTGATACGGCCTGAATGCGGAATAGGTGGCATCCTCGTCGTATAGCAGGTTATCGGGCTCTTCCGATTTTGGCGTGTAGGGGCATGTGTCAGAGGTGGGTTTGGATGGCGTGTCTGAAGCCGCCGGCGTGCAGCAGGCTTCTGGTGATGTAGTTGTCGAGGTTTGCGGAATCCCAGGGCTATGCCCCTGAGGGTCTCGAGCCTTCCGTTGATGGCCTCGGTGGGCCCGTTCGCGCTGTGCTCCCAGTCGAAGAACGCGAGGACGTCGCCCATGCGCCCCCACGCATAGCTGTAAGTAGTAGTGCTGCGTCGGAACGCTAAGTGTGCTGGCGTATTGTGAGATGAACGGGATGTTGGAATGGGCCGTCGCTAGGATAGAGGAAGTTATGCATGTTACCAATGCGTAAACGAATATCCAATAAGCGATTGTATGAATGGTTCACACAGTAAAGGAGGAACAATGGGTCAGGATCAATCATCCGTTTTTGATCTCGCAGCGGTAGCCGCAGCGTCCAATGGGGGGAACAACGACCCGCTGCTGCCTCCGGCGCGATTCATTGGCGATCCGCAGAAGCCGAGTCGTATGCCGTACAACAAGTACGCCGCCTACGACAAGCAGATCCCGTTTGATTACCCGGAGCGTACGTGGCCGGGCAAGCGACTGCAGCGCGCGCCGCGCTGGTGCTCCGTCGATCTTCGCGACGGCAATCAGGCCCTCGTCAACCCGATGGATTCCGAGCGCAAGCTGCGTTTCTGGAACCTGCTCGTCTCCATGGGATTCAAGGAGATCGAGGTGGGCTTCCCGTCCGCTTCCGAGACCGATTTCGACTTCATCCGTATGCTCATCGAGCGTGAGCTGATTCCGGACGACGTGACCATCGTGGTACTCACCCAGTGCCGCGAGCACCTCATCCGCCGCACTTACGAGGCGCTCAAGGGTGCCAAGCGCGCCATCGTGCACTTCTACAACTCCGTGTCTGTGTTGCAGCGCGAGGTCGTGTTCCGCAAGAACAAGGAGGAGATCAAGAAGCTCGCCACCGACGCCGCCGAACTGTGCAAGGACCTCGAGAACGAGGCCAAGGGCATCGACCTGTACTACGAGTACTCGCCGGAATCCTTCACCGGCACCGAGCCGGAGTACGCCGTCGAGGTGTGCAACGCCGTGATCGGTGTTATCAAGCCGACTCCCGAGCACCCGATGATCATCAACCTGCCCGCCACCGTGGAAATGACCACGCCGAACGTGTTCGCCGACGAAGTGGAGTACGTCTCCACCCACCTCGACGACCGTGACTCCGTGGTGCTCTCCCTCCACCCGCACAACGACGAAGGCATGGGCGTGGCCGCCACCGAGCTGGCCGTGCTGGCCGGCGCCGACCGCGTGGAAGGCTGCCTGCTGGGCAACGGCGAGCGTACCGGCAACGTCGACTTGGTCACGCTGGGCCTCAACTGGCTCACCCAAGGCATCGACCCGCAGCTTGACCTGTCCAACGTGCCCGAGATTCGCAAGACGGTTGAGTACTGCAACCAGATCAAGATTTCCGAGCGTCACCCGTACGCCGGCAACTTCGTGTTCACTGCGTTCTCCGGCTCGCATCAGGACGCCATCAAGAAGGGTCTCGAGGCTCGTCAGGTGGCCGCCGAGCGTGCTGGCGCCGATCTCGACAGCTTCGCCGTTGCGACAGTTTGGTGGGGTTTGGCCCTTCCCTGCCGATTGACCCGAAGGACATCGGCCGCACGTACGAAGCCATCATTCGCGTCAACTCGCAGTCCGGCAAGGGCGGCATGGCCTACCTGCTCAAGACCAACCACAATCTTGACCTGCCCAAGCGTCTGCAGATCGAATTCGACAAGATCGTGCAGAACTACGCTGACACGACCAAGAAGGAAGTCAAGGACGAGGATATCTGGCGTCTGTTCAAGGACGAGTACCTGCCGGTCGAACAGTCCGGCATGACCGCCGCCGGTGTGGTTGTGGGCGATACTCATGACGCCTCGCTCGTGCCGTGGGGCCGCTTGAAGCTGCTCAAGGTGGCCGTCAGCTCCGGTGAGGATGGCTCCGACACCGTGCTCAAGGCTCGTCTGCTCGACCGCGGCGTGAACGTCGGGGTCGATGCGCCCGTGGAGCGCGAGGTCTCCGGCATCGGCAACGGTCCGATCGCCGCTTTCCTCAACGCCATTTCCAACTTTGGCGTTGACGCCTCGATTATGGATTACGTGGAGCACACCATGTCCGTCGGCACCGACGCCATGGCCGCCTCGTACGTGGAATGCCAGGTCGGCGAGGCCGATGACGCGCAGATCGTGTGGGGCGTCGGCATCGATTCGTCGATTACCACTAGCGCCCTGAAGTCGATTATCTCCGCCATCAACCGTTTCCAGCGCAAGCGCTGAGCGCTAGCAGAGCAAAAACGAGGCTCCCTCTGATTGCATCAGAGGGAGCCTCGTTGTCTGTGTTTTACTTACTACTGGGTGACGCCGTTGGTGCCGGTGTTCCCGCCGGTGCCTCCGGAATTACCATTATCGTTGCCGGTATTGTTCCCGTTGTCACCGCCGGTATTGTTGCCGGCGTTGCCATCTCCGCCGGTAGTGGTGCCGGGATAATTCGGGCACTCGGTGGAATAGCTCGGATTGGCGAGGCACTGCTGGGCGAACTCCTGAGCCTGCTGTTGCTTCTTGGCTTCCTCTTCGGCCGCCTTCTGCTGTGCGTCCTGCTCAGCCTGCTTCTGCGCGTCTTCGGTGGACTGCTTGTTGGTGTTGTTGGACAGGCCGCTGCTCTGTCCCTTGCCCAAGCCCCAAGTGCCGTCGGAGCCGCCGATCTTGCCGTTGTCTTTAGCGGTCGGGAACTGCTCCGCCTCGGTGCCTTGCAAGGCCTGAGCCATGAACTCCTGGAACAGGTGGGCGGGGTATCCAGTGGAAGAGACGCCGTATCCGGAGAAGGCTGGCACCACTTGCGGATTGCCCTTATCGTCCGGATTCCAGATAGCCCACACATTCATCATGCTGGGGGTGTATCCCACGAACGACGAAGCCATTTCGTCGTTGGCGGTACCGGACTTGCCGGCGACGGGCCGGCCCAACATGCTGGATGTGCCGGCCGCCGTACCGTACGTGGTGGTGCCCTGCATGGCCTTCTGTACCAAAGCGCAGTCGTTGGCATCGAACACCTTGGTGCCGTTGCTGGGCGCGTTGTACATGTCCTTATTGTTGGAATCAAGCACTTTGGACACCATGTGCAAGGTGTTCTTCACGCCATTGTTGGCGATGGTCGAATGGCCTTGCGCCAAATCCCACACGGTCAGGGCGTTGATGCCCAGCACGTTGTACATGGAGTTTTCATCGATATCGCCCTGAATGCCCGCTTCATGGGCGATTGCGGCCGTGCGCTTCGGCGTCAGATGCTCATTGACGTTCATGAACACCGTGTTCACCGAGTTGGCGGTGGCCTGATACAGATTGATGTTGCCCCAGTTGTTCTCCAGAGCGTTGTTCACCTCTTGATCCAAGCCGGTGAAGTGCTGGTGGGAATTGCCGTTGAACAACGTATCGAAGCTGACGCCGGATTGCGCGGCCCCCAGCAAAGCGAACGGCTTCATAGTCGAACCCGGTTCGAATACGGCCTGATCGGCATTGTTGAGCTGCTTGGACAGATAATCTGAACCGGCGTATACGGACAATACTTCACCGGTCTTCGGGTCCAGCGCTATGCCGCCGATTTGCAGGGATTCAGGCATGTCGTCCAGACGGGTGTCGCCGATGGACTGCATAAGATCCTGCTTGCTCTTGTCGATGGTGGTGATGATCTTGTATCCGCCAGTATCCAAATCCTCTTTGGTAAAGGCCTTGGACTGCACCAGCTCGCGGCGCACCATATCCAGCAGATAACCGTTCGGCCCCGCGTATTCGTTCTGCTGCGCCACCGCGGCGGTCTGCGGGAACTTGGCATCAGTGTGCTGCTTGGCAGTGATGTAACCATCCTCCTGCATGATGTTCAGCACACGCTTGAAGCGCGATTTGGCCATATCGGCGTTATCGGCCGGATCCCACGTGGACGGTGACGGAATAATGCCGGCGATCATCGCCGCCTCAGACAGCGTCAGATCCTTGGCGTCCTTATTGAAGTATGCCTTGGCCGCTGCCTGGATACCGTAGGAGTTGCGGCCCAGATAGATGGTGTTCATGTAATTGCACAGCACCTCGTCCTTGGATTCGGTCTGCGCGATTTTGATGGCCATGATGGCCTCGCGCGCCTTGCCCACATAGGATGTGGTTTCGCCCATGTAATACCGCTCGGCATACTGCTGGGTGATGGTGGAACCACCTTGGCGCGTGCCCTTGGTCACATTATTAATGAATGCGCGGGCGATGCCCTTCAGATCAAGGCCTTTATCCGTGTAGAACGTACGGTTTTCGGACGCCACAATCGCGTTGCCGATGTAGTCCGGCAGCCCCTCGCAAGAGATGATTTCACGATTCTGTTCCGCGTAGGAGCCGATCGCGGTGGTGCCGTCCGCGTAATACACGGTGGTTTTCTCGGCCAACGCGAACTTTTCGGGTTGCGGGACCTCGGTGGTGGTGTACAGGTATGCGAATACTGCGATACCGGCCAGCAAGCCCAGTCCAATCAGGGAGAAGAAGATGCCCAGCACCCATTTCAGTACACGGTGCTTGCCTTTTCCTGTGTTCTTTTTCTTCCTGTTCGGGGCTCGATGGCTATTGGAAGCCTTGTGGCTTGCGTGGCGGGAACGGCTCTCCTGGGGCGTATAGGGGCCCTCCTGTGCGGAGTGGCCGGCTCTGCTTTGCGCGGTGCGCGGTTGCCTCAGAGCGGGGCCATTGCCTCCCGAATGTGCACGACAAGTATAAGAAGCCATGGTGTCCACCGTAACTGTTGGCCTTGAACAATCGTTTGACGTGAGCGTAACCACACGCATTTATGCCGGTATTTTTTCCGGAATTCTTACAATTGGGCACGCTTCTTGATGTTGCATGAATATTGCCTGAATGCGCTGGTTGGTCTGCCGTGCGACCCGGCGCGCACGTTTCGTGTCGCTGCGCTGGTCCATACGTCTCCATAGACTTATCCCCAGCCTCCACGCGGCGCTATGTCACCCAACTCCCCCAGGGCAGGAATGCAGCAAGGGTAAGTGGCCTCTGACGGGTGTGTGGAGGTTTTCTTTATGTGCGGATTTGGCTGTGAGCTGGCACTAGCGTGGTCCCCTGTCCGGGGCGCGGCCGTACAGTCGAACGTATGAATGACGCACAGACCCCTAGAATTCGCGACCCGCATGCGGCGGTCAATCTGGTCGGCTCAGGCGCAGCGCAGCCTGACTCGTCGTCGAACGTTGTTGACCCATTGGCTGCGCTCGGCCCGGTCTCCGGTTCAGATGCATCGGCATCCACATCAGGCTCCTTACGGGATTTCAGGCCGCTGGACATGGACGATGCGGATGGGGCATCTGATATCGACCGTGGCTTGGCCCGGCTTGACCCGCTTACCGTGCGCCCGCGAATCTCCAGCCGCGTACTGTGCGTGGTATTCGGTCTGCTCCTGATCGCTATCGGCTTCGGCGTGTGGTGGGGGTGCGTGTTTACCGAAAACGGACAATCGTACGACGAACTGGTCTGGAAAAACCTGCACAACGATGTACCGTCCTGGGCCACCGGCGTGATGAACGCCGTCGCACAATCCTGGCTGGTTATCGCTGTCAGCTGCACAATTGCCGCAATCGGCATTATTACGGCGCTGATTCGACGCCGCTGGTGGTTGGCCGGGCAAATCGCCGTGTTCGCCGTGGTCTGCTTGGCCGTCACCCGTATCAAGGGTCTGTTGCCGCGTCCGTTCATCATCAACACTGAATCTCCTGCCGCTAATTCCGCGCCTTCCGGTCACACGATGCTGGCCGCAGCCTGTGCGGTGATTCTGCTGCTTACCGTGCCTCGTGCGGTTCGAGCTTTGGCGGGCGTCATCGGCGTGGTTTGGGCGGTGACCGTCGGTGTCTCCGTGATATACGGACAATGGCATCGCCCTTCGGATGTGGCGATGTCCATCCTGCTGGTGGCGGGATTGGCCCTGCTCGCTCTGGCAGTTACGCGCAAGTCCGGCATGGACGAGCCGGGTCGCCGCGTCTCCTCAGTGAGCGTGCAAATCGTCGGCAGCGTGCTGATTACCGGGGGCCTGCTGTTGCTCGCCTACAGCGGTTATGTGATCTGGCAGGTGGTGCCGGGGCTCAATGTCAGCGCCAGCTGGGCGGTTCAGGGGGCGAATGTCAGCGCTGTTGTGGGCATTGCGGGTGTGGCCATGCTCGCATTCGGACTGTTGCTGGCCCTGCGTCAGATTACTGCAGCGCCCTTAAGCCGGCTGGGTCTGATCGGCGCTCCGCCGGCACCGCCCAAACGGTAAAACATGGGGTGCGAACGGCCGAATTTGCCCGGCACAACGGCGGAATTTGGCAGTTGGACATGATTCATGAGTATTATGACGCCAGAAACGTCGTGTGTTTCGCGCAATACATAAGGAGTGGGTATGGCTACCAAACTGGTGATTGTGGAGTCTCCGACCAAGGCCCACAAGATCGGTGACTACCTGGGCAAGGGGTACACCGTCATGGCGTCGGTCGGCCATATCCGAGACCTCGCGCAGCCCAGCCAGGTGCCCGCGGCAGACAAGGCCAAGTTCGGCAAGTTCGGCGTGGACGTCAACGACGGGTTCAAGCCGTATTACATTGTCGACGGCGACAAGAAGCGTACGGTCAGCGAACTCAAATCGGCCCTGAAGAACGCCGATGAACTCTATCTGGCGACTGATGAGGATCGCGAGGGCGAGGCCATCGCGTGGCACTTGGTGCAGACCTTGAAACCCGAGGTGCCGGTCAAGCGCATGGTGTTCCACGAGATCACCAAGAACGCCATCAACGCCTCCCTGAACAACACGCGCGATGTGGATGGCAATATGGTCGACGCACAGGAGACCCGCCGCATCCTCGACCGTCTGTACGGCTATGAGCTGTCGCCGGTGCTGTGGCGCAAGGTGGGCCCAGGCCTGTCCGCCGGCCGCGTGCAGTCCGTGGCCACCCGCCTGATCGTGGAACGCGAGCGCGAACGCATGGCGTTCAAGCGCGCGCCGTACTGGGATATCGTCGCCACGCTGTCCGCGCCTGACGCGCTGGGGGAGCGTGCCGAATTCTCCGCCCGCATGATCGCGCTCGGCGGCAAGCGACTCGCCGGCTCCAAGGATTTCGGTGCCGACGGCCAGCTGACCCCGGACGGGTTCGCGGCGAACGTTCGCCAGCTTGATGAGGCTGGTGCCACCGTCGTGGCTTCGGCGCTGAAGACCGCCGATTTCACTGTGATGTCGATGGAAACCAAGCCGTACCGCCGCCGCCCGCAGCCGCCGTTCACCACCTCGACCCTGCAGCAGACCGCCGGCAATCGCCTCGGCATGGGTGCTCGCGCCGTGATGCGCGCGGCCCAAAGCCTGTACGAGAACGGCTACATCACCTATATGCGAACCGATTCGGTGACGCTGTCGCAGGAGGGCATCACCGCCGCCCGCAACGCCGTCTCCTACCATTTCGGCGACAAGTTCCTCTCCGCCGAGCCCAAGCAGTACGCCACCAAAACCGCTGGCGCGCAGGAAGCCCACGAGTGTATTCGCCCGGCGGGCTCGCGCTTCCACGACCCGGACGAGCTGGCTTCCAAACTTCCCGGCGACCAGCTGCGCCTATACACGCTGATCTGGCAGCGCACGCTTGCCTGCCAGATGGCTGACGCCACCGGTTCCACCGCCACCGTGCGCCTGTCTGCGCCGGCCGGCCCCACCGAGGGCGAGGCCGTGTTCCAGGCGTCCGGCACCGTCATCGAATTCCCCGGCTTTATGAAGGCCACGGGGGAGGGGCGCAAGCCCAAGGCCGCCGCTCCCGGCGCTGGGGCTGGCTCGGACCAGGCTGCTGCCGCCGGCAAGACGGACGCCAAGGCCGTCAGGGGTGACGCCTCCGAATCCAACACCTCCCTGCCGCCGATGAGCGTCGGCCAGCAGGTCGAGGCAAGCGACATCGAACCGGACGGCCATGAAACCCAGCCGCCGGCCCGCTACACCGAGGCCACGCTGGTCAAGACGCTGGAAGCCAAGGAGATCGGTCGCCCGTCCACTTACGCGAGCATTATCTCCACAATCATGGATCGCGGTTACGTATACGAGCGTGGCCGTGCGCTGATCCCCAGCTGGCTCGCCTTCTCCGTGACCAAGTTGCTCGAGACGAACTTCCCCAAGCTGGTCGACTACCAGTTCACCGCCGAGATGGAAAACGGCCTTGACCGCATCGCCCACGGCGAGGAATCCGGCCGCGACTGGCTCACCCACTTCTACTTCGGTTCCGGCGAGGGCGCCGCCCGCAACGCCGACGAGGCGCACGAAGGCCTGCAACAGCAGGTCGCGCAGCTCGGCGAGATCGACGCGCGCGCCATCAACACCATCGACATCGGCGACGGCCTGCACGTGCGCGTCGGCCGTTACGGCCCGTATCTGGAAGACATGGAGCATCTGGACGCCGAAGGCAACCCGAAGCGCGCGTCTCTGCCGGACACCATCGCGCCGGATGAGCTGACGGTGGCCGTGGCCCGCGATTTGATCGACAACCACTCCGGTGGACCGCGCGAGCTGGGCGTTGATCCGGTATCCGGCGGTACCGTCGAGGTGCGCAATGGGCGTTTCGGCCCGTATGTGGCGTTGGTGCCGCCGGCTGAGGCTTCGGCTGGCGCTGCTGGCGAGACATGGCGGTCGGCACCCGCCAAGAAGGGTTCGAAGAAGGCCGCGGCCGCCGCCGCGTCGCGCCCGAAGATGGCCTCGTTGTTCAAGACGATGAGCCCTGAATCGCTGTCGCTGGAAGACGCGCTAAAGCTGCTGAGCCTGCCGCGCGAAGTGGGCACATACGAGGAAACCAACGCCGAAACCGGCGAGGTATCCGAATGCACGGTGGCCGCCAACAACGGTCGCTACGGCCCCTACCTGACCAAGACGGGTGCCGACGGCAAGTCGGAGACCCGCTCGCTGGCCTCGGAAGACGAGATCTTCACGGTCGATATCGACAAGGCCAAAGAACTGTTCTCGCAGCCCAAGTACGGCCGCGGGCGTGGCCGTGGTGCCGCCAAGCCGCCGCTGCGTGATTTGGGCAAGGACCCGAACACCGGCAAGAACGTGACCATCAAGGACGGCCGTTTCGGCGCGTACATCACCGATGGCGAGACCAACCGCACGGTGCCGCGTCAGTACACGCCTGAATCCATCACCCCTGATGACGCCTTCCGACTGCTCGCCGAAAAGCGTGCGGCTGGTCCCTCCACCCGTGGCCGTCGCGGTGCTGGGCGTGCTGGTGGCGCCAAGGCCGTTGCCGGCAAGGGCAAGAAGGGCGGTACCTCGGCTGCGGTTTCGGCGCAGGAGGCCAAGCGCGCCGAACGCCGTGCCGAAGTCAAGAAGTTGGCGAACAAGGGCTGGTCCAACCAGCGCATCGCCGAAAAACTCGGTTCCACCCCCGCCACTGTGAAAAAGGACGTCGACTGGCTGACCGCCAACGAGGGCTACGAGCGCCCCGCCGTAATTCCCAAGCGTGGCTGAGCGGAATTATTGCTCTACTTGCGTTTCAAGGGGCTGATTTCTCGTTTTGAGAATATCTACTTCCGCTTCAAGGGGCTGGTCATCTGCTGAACCACGAGTATGAACGGCTCCGCGCCAACGTCATTCCGCCGTTTTGGAACGTTGTCTACTTGGGCAACAGCCCCTCGAAACGGAAGTAGACCTTCAGAAAAGACCAAATCAGCCCCTTGAAACGGAGGTAGAGCTGGTTTAACTGCCTGTTGGGCGCAACTCTGCGCCTAACGCTAAGGTCAATAGCATGAGCGGTCTGTTTGTTTCGTTTGAAGGTGTCGATGGCGTGGGCAAGACCACGCAAGTCGAGCGGCTGCATGCGTATCTTGAGGCTCAGGGGCGTACCGTGGTCGTTACCCGTGAGCCGGGAGGCACTGCGTTAGGCAAGGCCATTCGCCAACTGCTGTTGCACGGTGTGGATGGGGGCGCAGTCGACATCGCACCGCGCGCCGAGGCGCTGCTATTCGCTGCAGACCGAGCCCAGCACGTTGCCGAAACCATCCGCCCGGCATTGGAGCGCGGTGAAGTGGTGATCACCGACCGCTATTTAGACTCTTCCTTGGCCTATCAGGCCGGTGGCCGCGAACTCACTCCAGAAGAGATTCGATCCTTAAGCATGTGGGCCACCAACAACCTGCTGCCCGACCGCACGTATTTGCTGGATATGGACCCAGCCCTGTCCCACCATCGCCTCGAACACGCGGAAGACCGTATGGAATCGGCCGGTGATGACTTCCAGTCCCGCACCCGCCAGGCCTTCTTGGACTTGGCCGCCGCCGAGCCGAATCGTTTCCGCGTTATCGATGCGAGCCAGAGCATTGAAGCGGTATGGGCTGCCATCGAATCCGACATCAAGGAGCTCGCATGAGCGTATGGGATTCACTAGTCGGCCAAAAGCCGGTAATCGACATGCTCAGTCGTATCGCGCAGGGCGACCCGAGCCAGATCACCCAGTCGTGGCTGATCTGTGGACCTCCCGGATCGGGCCGTTCCAACATGGCCCGAGCATTCGCGGCGGCGCTGGAAAGCCCGGATCACGGCATGAGCGCTGAGCCCACGCGCGTCACCCAGCAGGTGCTTGCCGGCACGCATCCGGATGTCACGGTGCTGACCACGAACAAGGTGACTATTGGTATCGATCAGGTGCGTGAGATCATCACTACCTCCGAGCAGATGCCCGCCACCGCGCCGTGGCGCATCATCATCATCGAAGACGTGGATCGCATGCTTGAGCGCACCACCAACGTGCTCTTGAAAGAGATTGAGGAGCCGGCCGAGCATTGCATCTGGCTACTGTGCGCGCCCAGCGCCCAGGACGTGCTGCCCACCATCCGCTCGCGCACACGCATCGTGAACCTCGCCGTGCCCTCCACCCAGGCGGTGGCCGGATTCCTGACCTCCACCACCAATGTCGAGCCAAAAGTGGCGCAGCGTGCGGCCCGACTCGCCGAAGGCCATATCGGCATCGCCAAGTTGTACGCCACCGACGAACGGGTTATGTCCGACCGCGATGAACTTGTGGTCGGTGTGCTGAATCTGGCCCGTGCCTCGGATGCAGTGTTGTTGGCCGGCAATCTTATCGACAATGCCAAGGCCCAGGCCGAGGCGGACGCGAACCGCATCACCGCCGGCCAGGAAGCGGAATTCCGCCGCATCAACGGACTGGCACCGAGCGACCGCATCCCGCCGAAACTGCGTGGCGCATTCAACCAGATTGCCAAGAAAGACGATGTGAAGCGTTTGGTCACCCGCCGTACGCGCGACGTATTGGATCGTGCGCTGAACTCCATCGCTTCCATCTACCGAGATGTGGCGGTGCTGCAGAACAATGCGGAGGATTCGGTGGGCCTCATCAACCTGGAGAACCGCTCGTCGATCACCGAATTGTCGGTGCGATTGAACCGGGCCGGTGCCGTGACCCGTCTGGACGAAGTGGCCCACGCCCGCAAGCGCCTAGCCGGCAACGGCAACCCGCTACTGGTATTCGAGTCCCTCTTCTGCGCCCTGATCCCATAACCCGACGCAACTAGCCCCCCCCTCTGATGAGTGGGGGCTGGGCGGGTTCTAGTGATCGTTGCAACACCTGACCTACCGCAAGGAGGGTCAGGTGA
>OATL01000385.1_pt1 | contig 24656 bp, 20 predicted proteins | sample 1476011 | NCBI WGS metagenome assembly OATL01 (sample SAMEA2579975, study PRJEB22360) | human gut metagenome | biome: human gut; feature: human-associated habitat; material: faeces | place: Denmark | collected 2008/2010
AGCTGCGGGAACGGCCTATCTGCTCAATGTGTTCGGCTGAGATCGGAAATCAACCTTTCGCTCGATTTCCTGTTGACCTAAAAACAAAAATGCCGGGGGGATCCCCCGGCCCTTGACTGCCCTCCATAAAGGAGCGCAATCCATTTATACCATGGTTGCGATGCGAGCGGTGGCTCATTCGGTCTTCTTTTTCCTCAGCTTCTTGCTGAAGTTCTATTTAATGTGACAAAGGGACTGCCCCTTTGTCATATGGGGCGACGGGGTGTTTGTGCCCACGGCTGTGCGAAAATGCATGATAAACCGTCGCAACGGAGTCCAACGACGTCGCGGCGGTTCTATTATGGCCACCCGCCGGCTAAGTGAGTAGGCTTTTTTGGAAATGCTGAGCACCCGAAGTCTTTTCTTCAACAAACCCGCAGGTCACAGACTTGTGCTTTGGTGACGTGGTCGGCGATTCGACAAAAGCCTACTCACTTAGTCTTGAGAGACACTAACTGTCCTCAACGAGACCCCTGTCGGGGCGATTGATGCTCAAATGTAGCCAATTCGGGATGTGTCTCTTTTAGCTACCCCATGGCCACTACGACGCCAGCGTGGCGATGACGGCTTCGTCACCGGCGTATATGAGGGTGTTTCCGTCGGGGATGATCGTTTGGCCGTCGCGCTTGAGCATCACCACGATAAACGGGTGCTTGCCTTGCGGCACGTCGCGCAGGCGCTGGCCGGCCAGGCGACCGTGGGGCGTTACGGTGACCTCGCGCAACGTAACCTCGGCACGCTCTTCAAACGTCGGTGCGGCCATAACCAGAAGGTCGCCTTCTTCGATCACGGTATCCCCGTTGGGCAGTACCGGGTGCGCGCCATCGCGCAGCACCAGGATGACGAGCATGTTCGTAGCGCTGCCAATATCGGCAAGCGAGCGCCCGGCAAACGGGTGTCCCGCTCCCACCTTGAGCTTGACGAACGACATGCCGTCTTCGTCGCGGTAGTCGTTAAACGTGCGGCGCACGTCGCCTTCTGCGTCGATCATGTCGAGCTTTTTCGCCACCGCCGGCAGCAGCGATCCCTGCACCACAATGCTTGACACGGCAATCACAAACACCAGGTCAAACAGGTCGTGACCACCGGGAACACCGGTTACCACGGCAAAGAGACTAAATACGACCGAAGCCGCGCCGCGCAGACCCGCCCAGCTTACGAGCGCAACTTGGCGAGGGTTGGTCTTAAAGGGCGCCAGCAGCAGGCCCACGGCGATGGGGCGGCTCACGAAGAGCATAAACGCCATGAGCGCCAGGCCGGGTAGCAGCATTTGCGGCAGGCGCGCGGGCGTGACGAGCAGGCCCAGCAAAAAGAAGATGGTCATCTCGGCCATCTCGGTGACGGTGTCAAAGAAGTGCGCCATCTCGACCTTGCCGGTGATGTCGCTCGCGCCTAGCACGATGCCGGCAAGGTATACGGCCAAAAAGCCGTTGCCGCCCAGATAGCTCGGCAGCGCGTAGGCGACGATGGCTACGGCGAACAAGAAGATGGTCTGTGCGCCCTCAGCCGTTGCGTGCGCACGCTCAATCAGGCGGCTGGATGTCCAACCGATGGCAAGGCCCAGCCCCGCGCCTAGGATGATTTGCTTGGCCAGCAGAACGGGGATGTTAATGTCGCCGCTGGCCGCGAGTGTGGCGAGCACGGCGGTGAGCATGTAGGCGACGGGGTCGTTGGAGCCCGATTCGACCTCGAGTAGCGAGTCGGTGCCACCTCTCAGCGACAGGCTGTGCTCGCGCAGCACGCTAAAGACGCTCGCCGCGTCGGTCGATGCCACGACTGATCCCAGCAGCAGGCCGCCGATCCAGTCGAAGCCCAGTACAAAGTGCGCGAACACGCCCGTGATGCCAGCGGTGATGACGACGCCGAGCGTGCTCAGTAGCACCGCGGCCACGGCGACGGGTTTGGCACGGTCGATGTTAGTGTTAAAACCGCCGTAGAACATGATGAACAGCAGCGCCGTGCTGCAGACGGTTTCGGTGAGCGCATAGTCGCTAAAGTCGATGTGCGCCGGGCCGTTGACGCCCAGCAGCATGCCGAGCACGATAAAGATGAGCAGGGTGGGGAAGGGGAGCTTTTTGCCGACGGGTTTGATGGTCAGGCACAGAATAATGACGAGGCCGATAAAGAGAAGTATCTGGTTCATGGATGGTGTCCGCTCCTGGGTGGTTGGCGTGGCACGGTCAGTTGTCTGCGGTTATTTGTACCCAAAGGTGGTGGGTTTATGGGCCTGGATTGCGGGCGTGCGCATTTTCGACACGAGGCTGCGATGCGAGCGTCGCTGGTCGGGGCGCTGGGCCAGACGGCGTGGCGTGGGCGGCGCGGGTTGGCAGGCGTGCGCTGGCGACCGTTGACTGCATGCAACCCTTCCCAGCTTTATTGCAACGGAGTACAATGGATAACGTTTAAGTTCAACTTGAAGTTTTAGTTGCGGCGCCGGGCTTCGGCCGCAATGCAAAGAGAGGCGTTCCATGGCGATCTATGTGACATCCGATGCTCACGGGCACGTGCGTGCGCTTGACGAGGCCCTGTCCAAGATTTCGCTGGCGTCCGACGATACGCTATATGTGCTGGGCGACATGATCGATCGCGGCCCCGATCCGGTCGGCGTTATTAAGCTCGTGCGCTCGCTACCCAACGCCCGCGTGCTCAAGGGTAATCACGAGCAGATCATGCTCGATGCCATCATTGGCCAGGATCCGCTCGATGCCGAGACCTGGGATATCAACGGCGGTTGGACTACCCGTCAGCAGCTCAACGATATGGAATTTGAGGCTTACGAGGAGCTCGTGCGTTGGATTGCGACGCTGCCGCTCTACGCGGTGGCCGAGACTGACGAGCGCCCGTACCTGCTGGTACATGCCGGCATCCAAACCGAGGCGGCGCGGGCGTTTTTGCTTGAACATGGGGTTGATTGTGCCGATGGTGCCGGAGCGTTGGATGCCGATCGCGAACTGCTGAAGCAGATGCTTGCCGTGCAGTCGTCCGATGACTTGCTGTGGATTCGTCACGGCTATTGGGATGCGCCGACGGGGTTGCTTTCTGCCGAGGGCAAGGGTCCGGTCGTGGTGAGCGGCCACACGCCAACGGTGTCGCTCGGGCGTTATTGCGAGGTAGGCGGCCTGGCGGGGCTCGATGAGGAGTCGGGCCGTGGGCAGATTGTGCGCCTGGGCGGCGAGGATACCGCCGGCGTGCCCGATCGCATCGACATCGACTGCGCCGCCGCCACTGGGTCGGAGTTCGGCCGCGTAGGTATCCTGCGCCTGGATGATGGTGCGGAGTTCTACGCAAATATCAAGCCTGGAGAATGATGGCGCAAGGGGTCGCTAATTTGGGACGGGCTTTTTTGACTGCTTTTGCCCTTCTGCCAACCAAATGATTTTTCTGGGACGGGGATTAAATAATCATTTGGCTGCCCGCTGGCTAAGTGAGTAGACTTTTTTTGAAATGCCGAGCAGCCGGCAAATTTGCCTCAACAAAACCGCAGGTCACTGACTTGTGTTTTGCCTGTGTGGTCAGGGATTCGGCAAAAGTCTACTCACTTAGTTTTGCGTGTCGCAAATCGTCCGCAACGAGACCCCAGCCGGGGTGATTCCATCGTTAATTCCGGTGACCGGGGGCAGCTAATTAGGCGCCGTATGGGTTACGGTCGCGTTCGATGCGCTGGCGGATGTGGGCGTATTCGATTATCAACAACACCAGCAGTAGGGCCATGACCGCCAGGTAGCTCACCACGGCGCCCATCAGGCCCAGCAGGTTGATCAGGATCACCGGGAGCACCACGCTCACGGCAAAGCAGATCAGGTAGATTTTGGTGACGTCTCCAGCGTGGCGCAGCACCGTGATAATGGCATAGATAAAATCGATGGCTGCGGTTACGCCGCCGGCGACGACCATCAGCAGCGCCAATGTGTGGTAGCGCTCAAAGTTGAGGCCGTACATAAAGCTCATGAGGGGAATGCCGGGGCCTGCCATAAATGCGGCGCACACGCCGGTGATGGCCACGATCAGCGCCATAACGGCAATAATAATCAAGTCAAAACGGCGGCGTTTGCGTGGGTTCGCCCAAATACTCGACAGACGCAAAAGCTGCGGTTTATAGACAAATCCAATGCTCAGCAAAATAGCCTGCGCCGGAAAGAACAGGGCATTAAAGTACAGCTGGTATTTGTAGGCCAGCGTGCCTTCCATCACAAACTTGGGCATGCTCTCGATGAGGTTGAACAGGAAGAGCGCGCCAAAGAGCGGAGCACACTGGACAAACAGGTGGCCGACCTCGCGCAGGCTCACGCGGCGCGATTTTTCGGTCTCGAGCAGGGCGAGCGGGGCGGTGACCAGCACGAGCGAGGCGATGGCGGTGACACCCATGGCCATGGCCGCGATGGGCATGCTGCGCGTAAGGAACAGCGCCACGCTAAAGACCACGATGACGCCGACGGAGCGTAGCGTTTGGCTCATGCCGGCCAGGTAGAGTTTATCGGCCTGCTGCAGGCGGCCCTCGTACACGTCCGCCACGCCGTCGATCACCTTATACAGGTAGACGCCCAGGCCAATCGTCGCCATCTGCGCATCGTAGCCGCGGGCGCTGCTGTACATGAGGCCGCAGCCTAGGGCGAGCGCTCCGCAGAGCCAGCGGTTGAGCTGGTAGGAGGCGAAGGAGGTTTTTTCGTCGATGTCCGAGACCTGAAAGTTGCGCACGCCGTAGTTGCACGCGATCATGATGAGCGTGCCGGTGACAAAGGCGATGGAGAACTTGCCGGCTTCCTCGGCGCCCACAAGCTGCGTGGACACAATGGTGAGCAGGGGAAACGCGAAACCCCACACGGCGGTGCCCAGAGTATTCCAGAGATAGTCGCGGCGGGTGGCGTGCTCCTCGTATTCGGCTTCCTGCGTGGAGAAGCCGCCGCCGTAGACAGCGCCGAGCAGGCGGTTCCACCAGGCGTTGACCATGCGGTGGATGGGTCCGGGCTCGCGATTGCGCTCGCGGCGACGGCGCGTGGCCTGGCTGCTGTCGGGGCCGCCTGCGTTGCGCTGGCTCAGCTCCTGGATGCGCGCGAGCTCTTCGGCCGTGTGGGAGGCGGGGAACAGGCCGTTCTCAATGCGTCCGCCCTGGGCCTTTGCGGTGCTATTGCTCGCTACGGCAGGGTCGGCGACGCCATTGCGGCGGGCGATGGCGCGGCGGATGCTATCGAGGGGCGTGATACTCAAGGCGGTTCCTTTCTCTTACTGCGCTCTAGTATAGTCGCGGTGGTGTCCATTCGTGTTTTTGAGCAGGTTGTTCAATAATTTCGGCGGGTGGCTGTAATTTGTCGGCAAACGTGCGGTCGGCACTTGGGGACGTTCCTTATGTGCCGGCATTTTGGGAACGTCCCTAAGTGCCGGCATCCGGGGACACTCCTCGGTTGTTGCCTGTTCATGAGCGTCCCCAACGACTAGTCGTTTAAGAACGTCCCCAATGACTAGGCCGCTTGCGTGCGATTTTTGACCGTTGGGCGGGTGCTTCGCCGTTGCCGCAAAAACGTTTTTGCATATCGGGTACAACGGGCTTTACGTGAGTAAAGTGCGCGCCTCGTCCACGTGTCGCGCTTTTAAAGGAGGCCCCATGCCAGGTGTTACCCCTGCAGAAGTTCTGTCCAACTTTGGCATTACGCTGGTCGAAGATCCTGCCGAGAACCAGCCCCGCCTGCTGGTCGACCTGCCGGCAGCCGAGCTCGTCGAGCACGCCATCCGTCGCAACGAAGGTCGTATGGCCTCCAACGGCGCGCTGGTGATCGAGACGGGGGAGCGCACTGGCCGCTCGCCTAATGACCGCTTTATCGTTGACACCCCCGATGTTCACGACAAGATTGCCTGGGGTGCCGTCAACCGCCCGCTGTCTGTCGAGAGCTACGAGGCCATCAAGGCCGGCATCGTCGACTATCTCAACGAGCGCGACGTGTTCGTCACTCGCGGTATGGCCGGTGCCGACCGCAACCATACGCGTCGTCTGCTTGTCGCCTGCGAGCGTGCCAGCCAGGCGCTCTTTATTAAGCAGATGCTCGCCCGCCCGCTTGCCCGTGAAATCGCACGCACCGGCGAGCCGGACTTCTGCGTGCTCGCCGCGCCGGGCTACCAGTGCGATCCCGCCATCAAGGGCCTCAACTCCAGCGCCGCCGTGGTCATTAACTTCCAGGAGCGCGTGATTCTGGTCGCCGGCACCGGCTACTCCGGCGAGATCAAAAAGTCCATTTTCAGCGTCATGAATTACCTGCTGCCCGTCGAGGACGACGTGCTGCCCATGCATTGCTCGGCCAGTATGGACCCCGTCACGCATGAGACCGCCGTGTTCTTTGGCCTCTCCGGCACCGGCAAGACCACGCTTTCGGCCAACCCCACGCGCCTGCTGATCGGCGACGACGAACACGGTTGGTCCGACATGGGCATCTTCAACATCGAGGGTGGCTGCTACGCCAAATGCGAGGGCCTGGACGCGTTCCACGAGCCTGAGATCTTCAACGCCGTCCGCTTTGGCGCGATCTGCGAAAACGTGGTGCTCGACGAGAACCGCAAGCCCAACTACGACGACATCTCGATCACGCACAACACGCGCGTGGCATACCCTGTGGAGCACATTCCCAACGCGTGGACCAAGGGCATGGGCACCACTCCAAGCGTCGTGCTCTTCCTGACCTGCGATGCCTTTGGCGTGCTGCCGCCCATCTCGCGCCTGACGGCCGACTCCGCCATGTATCACTTTGTGACGGGCTTTACGGCCAAGATCCCCGGCACCGAGGTCGGCGTCACCGAGCCCACGCCCACGTTCTCTTCGCTGTTTGGCGAGCCGTTTATGCCGCTCGACCCCATGGTCTATGCCAAGATGCTCGGTGAGCGCATCGCCGACGGCCGCACGCGTGTGTACCTGGTCAACACCGGCTGGATCGGCGGCGGCTACGGCGTGGGTCATCGCATCGAGCTTGCCTACACGCGCGCCCTGGTGGCCCGCGCCCTCGACGGTACCATCGAGGACAGCGAGTTCGTGCACGACGACATCTTTAACGTCGACATTCCCACCACGTGCCACGGCGTACCCGACGGCATCCTGGTGCCGCGCCAGTATTGGCAGAGCACCGCTCGCTACGACGAGGCCGCGCACAACTTGGCCGTGATGTTCGAGGAGAACTTCGAGAAGAAGTACTCGCACCTGCCCGAATCCGTCAAGGCCGCCGGTCCGCATGCTCAGGTGCACGCCGACGCCCGTCATCGCGGCCACGGCCTGCTGGGACTTCGCCACTAGCGTCGCCTCAGACCCAAAACCACCATAAAGGGGACAGGCACCTTTGTGGTGGTTTTACTCGCGCGGATGACTCGGGTTACAATACGCCTGACATATCGCTCCCTTCTCCGGATGGGGGCAGCGTAAGCGCTCTTGTGGCGGCACCGTAGGACTTTGAAGGTGGCCGTCGTAAGGGCGCTTTTTGTTTAGGCACCCGGGCTCGGGCGCATGCTATGAAGGGAGAGCACATGAAGAGCTTTATTGCCGAGGATTCGTTTTGGGAGCTGTTTCCGCAGGCGGCTGTCGGTGTTGTGGTCGTAAAGGGCATGAAGCCCGCGGCTAAGATTCCTCAAGAGGACGTGGACGCGATTGCGGCGTTGCTCGACCGCGCCAATATCGACGCGGAGCGTCATCTGACCAGCGATACTATCAGCGAGAACGCACCGGTCAAGGCATGGCGCGAGGCTTATCGGCTGTTCAAGACCAAAAAGGGCGCGCGTTGCTCAATTGAGAACCTGCTCAAGCGCGTGCTCAAGGACAAACCGGTGGGCCACATTACGCCCGCGGTGGACATCTACAACACGGTGTCGCTGACCTACGCGCTGCCCGTTGGCGGCGAGGACCTGCATGCGATTGAGGGGGATCTTCGCTTGAAGGTGACTGACGGCGGCGATGCGTTCCTGCCACTTGGCGAGGAAACGGATGACCCGACGCTGCCCGGCGAGCTCGCCTACATCGATGATGCGGGCGCCGTATGCCGCTGCTGGAACTGGCGCGATGGCGTTCGCACGGCGCTGTCCGACGATTCGGCCGATGCATTCCTGGCGATTGAGTGCGTGGAGCCCGAGCGGATGGGGGATTGCCAGGCTGCCGTTGATCGTCTCGCCGAGTTGCTCGAGCGCTATCTGGGAGCGACGGTTGTCGTTAAGACGCTTGTGACCCGCGACAATCCCTGCGTGGAACTGTAGCGACGCCTGCGGATCATGTTCGCCGGTCAAAACCACTACAAAGGTGCCTGTCCCCTTTGTGGTGGTTTTTATGTTGATGTGTTAACAAATGGGATATTTGGGTATGGGTGTTGCCTCGTGCGGCTAAGATGTTTACCCGTTAGCATCATGTAAGCGAAAGGCGGTCGTCTCCCATGCAGCAGAACGACGAGACACGTTTCGAGGACTTTGTCGGACTGATCAGCGGGCTCTACAAGGAGATCCAGCGCATTAAGACATCCGAGGGCGCAAGGCTGGGCCTCAAGGGCTCCGACGTTATGTGCCTGTACTATCTTGAGCGCAGCAAGGACGGCCTGACTGGCGCTGACCTGGCTCGCATGGCAGGCGTGACCCGTGCCGCCGTCTCGCGCGCGCTCGCGCATCTGGAGGAGGGCGGCTACGTCGAGGTCGACGACTCGGGTGATGCGGCCGTTAAGTATCGTGCCCCGGTGCGCCTGACCGCTCTGGGCGGCGAGAGCATGAGCGAGGCCGATCGCATCATTCGCGAGGTGCTCGATACCACCGGCAAGGCCATGGGCGTGGAGCAGCGCGAGCAGATGTATGCATCGCTGCGCACGATCCTCAACACCCTGCGCGAGATCTAGAGCCGCGCTGGCACTCGCTTTCAGCCAACAACTGCATCGTCCCGTTTGAGCGCGTACGCCGTGCCGGGACATTGTTGTCAAAATTCCCTGCGCGAGACCTGCGCAAGAAAGGATTCGCTATGTCCGTCCGAATTATTACCGATTCTGCGAGCGATATGTCGCCGGCTGAGCACCCCGCTCTGCGTGTTCTGCCGCTGTCCGTCACCTTTGGCACCGATGTGTATATGGATGGCGTCGACATCGATCACCAGCGCTTTTACGAGATGCTTGTGGAGCGCGATGAGCTGCCCAAGACCGGTCAGGTCAACCCGTACGCCTTTTCGCAGGCGATTGCCGAAGCGCGTGAGGCCGGCGATGAGGCCGTGATTATTACCGTGGGCGCCAAGCTCTCGGGCACCAACCAGAGTGCTCGTACGGCACTTGCCGAGGCGCCGGGCGGCGACATGTTCGTCGTGGACAGCAATAACGTGACCTTGGGCGAGCGCGTGCTGGTCGAGTATGCGCTGCGCCTGGTGGACGAGGGCCAGGGCGCGGCTCAGGTTGCGGCGGCTGTCGAGGCCGTGCGCGACCGCGTGGTCGTCATCGGCCTGCTCGAGACGTTGGAGTACCTGGTGCGCGGCGGTCGCCTGTCTGCTGCGGCCGGTGCCGTGGGTACGCTGCTCAACGTAAAGCCCGTGGTGGCTGCCGAGGACGGTCTGATCGTGCAGCTGGGCAAGGCGCGCGGTTCCAAGAACGGACGTAACCTGCTCAACCAGAAGGTCGAAAAGGCGGGCGGCATCGACTTTTCCATGCCGCTGGCGCTCGGCTATACGGGCCTTTCGGATGCGGTGCTCAAGAAGTATATCGAGGACAGCGCGGCACTGTGGGCTGGCCACACCGAGGGCGAACTGCCCGTTCACACCATCGGCGCCACCATCGGCACCCATGTAGGCCCCGGCGCCGTAGCCGTAGCCTTCTTCCAACCCGTTAACTAGCCCACCTGCCAAAACCACCACAAAGGGGACAGGCACCTTTGTGGTGGTTTATGCTATTCCGGGTGGAAGGGAGCGAGCAATGGCGTCTGAGGGCTTTTTTGAGCGGGTGTACGAGGTGGTCGAGCAGATTCCCGAGGGGATGGTCGCCACGTATGGTCAGGTGGCGCTGCTTGCTGGACGTCCACGAAGTGCGCGGTACGTGGGGTATGCCCTGCATGGCAATCCGCGCCCCGGCGAGATTCCCTGTCACCGCGTGGTGTTTGCCGATGGCCGCATATGCGATGGTTTTGCTTTTGGCGGTCCCGATGCTCAACGTGAGCTTTTGCTAGGGGAGGGTGTGGCGTTTAAGGACGACATGCACGTCGACTTGGCCGCCTGTCGCTGGCCTGCAGGGCTCTAGCGGCTCTGCCGTGGCGAAAACCACCACAAAGGTGCCTGTCCCCTTTGTGGTGGTTTAGTTTACTGGGGCTAACTTATGGAGAAGCTATGGCGGGCGATATTGATGCAGCAAAGTAAACCACGGTGAACTATATTGGTTTCAGCAACGGAGCAGGCAATAGGCGATGAAAAAGCCTGCCCTGTTGAGTTTGATTCGCATTCCTCCCCTCTGTGCGATTCAACGGTGTACTTCGGGAACAGGCCCGCTGGCAACTAACTGCCAGCGGGCCTGTTCCTGTTTGTCGGGGGAGTGCAATGGGCAGAGCCGAACCGGTCGGGCACCAAAAAAGGCGGACGCCGTAGCGCCCGCCCTATAGCAATCGAAAGTTCTAGCCAGCAGATCGATCTAGTACACCATGCCCATGGCGTCCTGAACCTCGGCCAGGGTCTGCTCGGCAATCTCGTTGGCGCGACGGTTGCCCTCGTGCAGCACGTCCTTCACATAGTCCAGATCGTTCTCATAGCGCTGACGACGCTCGCGGATCGGCGCGAAGTACTCGTTGACGGCCTCGGTCACGTACTTCTTGAGCTGGCCGGAGCCGCCCATGCCAATCTCCTCGGCAATCTCGACCTCGGAACGACCGGTGCAGATGGCGGCCGTCGAAAGCAGACCGGATACGCCGGGGCGGTTCTCGGGATCGAACGTGATCATGCGCTCAGAATCGGTCTGGCTCTTCTTGATGCGCTTTGCCGTCTCCTCGGCGGTCATCGAGATGTTGATGGCGTTGCCGTAGCTCTTGCTCATCTTGCGACCGTCCAGGCCGGGCAGCAGCGGGGTCTCGGACAGCAGCGCGTCGACCTCGGGGAACACCTTGCCGTAGCGGTTGTTAAAGCGGCGGGCGATGGTGCGGGTGAGCTCGATGTGCGGCAGCTGGTCGCGACCGACGGGCACCACATTGCCCTTGCAGAACAGGATGTCGCAGGCCTGATGCACCGGGTAGGTGAGCAGAAGGCCGGTGAGCTCGTGGCCCGAGGCCTCCATCTCGGCCTTGACCGTGGGGTTGCGCGCCAGCTCGGCCTCGGAGACCAGCGACAGGAACGGCAGCATGAGCTGGTTGGCGGCGGGCACGGCGGAGTGCGCGTAGATCATGGTCTTGTCGGGGTCGATGCCGCAGGCAAGGTAGTCCATGACCATGTTGTACACGTTGTCCTGGATGTGCTCGGTCGTGTCGCGGTCAGTGATGACCTGGTAGTCGGCGATGAGCACGTTGGTCTTGGCGCCCATGTTCTGCAGCTCAACACGGCCCTTGAGGGTGCCGAAGTAGTGACCCAGGTGCAGACGGCCGGTGGGGCGGTCGCCGGTGAGCATGGTGAACTTCTCGGGCGTTTTTGCCAGGCCCTCGCGAATGGCGTTGCTCTTTTGCAGCGCGACTTCGTAGCTGTTCTCGTTTGGCATGATTGCTCCTAACGTATGTTCATGGGTCAAGATGATAACGCGTTTATTGGAGGGGCGGGGCGTAAGTAGGCGAGGGGCTGGCAAGGGGTGGCTTACGCGATTGATGCGATGTAGTTGCACTTGGTCAGCGATGCCTTGGCACATTCTCGGCAGCTTACCCTAGAGCTTGTGGTGGCGCTCTTCCTTACGTTCCTCGGCTGCCTGCTCCTCCTGCTTAAAGGCGGGGTCGTCGGGGGTGACGAGCTCATCCTCGTGCGTGCGCTTGTTGTAATGGTGGCGCAGCACGGGCTCAAACAGATGTAGATGCTTGGCAAAGGCCGCCGAACCAATGGCGAGCACGGTAAAGATGAGCACGCGCATGGGCACCTCGACCTGGTTAATCGCGGCGGCGCCGGCCGAAAGCATGATGCACCAGGCGTAGATGAGGAGCACTGCCTGTTTTTGGTTGTAGCCTTCTTGGATCAGGCGGTGGTGGATGTGGCCCTTGTCGGCCTGCCCGATGCTAATGTGGGCGCGCTTGCGGCGCACGATGGCGCTAAACGTGTCGATGATGGGCACGCCGGCAACGATGAGCGGAATGATAAGCGAGGTGAGCGCGGCGGTGCGGCTCACGTTGAGCAGCGAGATGGAGCCCAGCGCAAAGCCCAGAAGCAGCGACCCCGAGTCGCCCAAGAAGATGCTTGCGGGGTTGAAGTTGTAGCGCAAAAAGGCTAGACAGGCGCCAAAGAGCGCAATGGAGAGCGCGGCGGCGTCGATGCGGCCCGAGAGAACGGCCATCGAAAACATGGTGAACGACGCGATGCCGCAGATGCCCGTGGCCAAGCCGTCGAGGCCGTCGATGAGGTTAATGATGTTGGTGAATGCCACCAGATAGATCACGGTGATGGGGTAGGCGAGCCATCCGAGCATGATCTCGCCGGGGGCAAACGGGTTGACGATGACGCCGATCCGCAGGCCGCCGATACAGGCGATGAGCGCGGCGAGGACCTGTCCGGCCAGCTTTTGCTTGGGCTTGAGCTGGAAGACGTCGTCGATAGCGCCGGTCGCAAAGATGACGGTAAAGGAGAGCGCCAGCATGGGATAGCTAATGTGAAGGCGCGGGTGCGGCACCAGGACGGGTGGCCAGCCTAGGTGCCAGGTGCCTAGGATTTGCACAATGCAGGCAACGACCAGGCCCAAAAACACCGCCGTTCCGCCCAAACGCGGGATGGGCTTGGTGTTGATGCGGCGCTTAGAAGGATAGTCGACGGCATCGAGCTTAATTGCCAAGCGCTTGACCAGGGGCACCGCGAGGAAGGTCGTGATAAAGGCCGCCGCTGCCACGCATAGGTACGGTATGTAGCTCGGGGATGAAGCCATGAATCTAAAAACCGCCAAGCGTCGAAGGAAAAGGTCAGAAGAACGCCATGCGCAAAGGGCATAGCCGAACCATAATACTCGACCAAGGGGGGTGCATGTAATTGCACGCAGCGATAATCACGCGCTTACCAGATATTGGGATGTTGTCGATGGCTTGTCGGGATGCCGGCGGGGATCCATATGGACTGTATGGTGATTTTCGGCAAAAGAAAACCACCCCCCACGTTACGAAAATGAACCCACCTAAAACAGGTGGGTGCCCTCATCGACTGTTCCAGCGTCCTTAACAACGAAGGATACCTGTACTAGGTACGACTGTGTGGGCTCCCTAAATAAACGCGACGGTTCACCCAGTTGCTCCGCGGGGGGCGGAATATCTACATCATAAAGCGGCACTTTATCGATTCCAGTCTTGACATTACAAAAATCGTGTCGGACGATTACGGCGCCTTAGGGACGGAGCCGTCTACGCGGTCTGGCCCTTTACGTTTGAGCTGCTGAATCGTTGTTTTGGAGCATGTTTTTATGCCGACGTCGTTGACCGAACTTTTTTCGCCCGCCTGCCATTTGTGTCCGCGCCGTTGCGGTGCGGCGCGCGATGAGGGCGCGCGCGGCGTATGCGGTGCTAACGACACGCTCAGGGTGGCCCGCGCGGCGCTTCATATGTGGGAGGAGCCGCCTATCTCGGGCGAGGCCGGTTCGGGCACGATCTTCTTTAGCGGTTGCTCGCTTAAATGTATCTACTGCCAGAACCACGAGATCTCGACCGGCAACTTTGGCCTTGAGATTTCGCCTGAGCGCCTGGTCGAGATTATGCTGGAACTGCAGGACCAGGGTGCCAACAACATCAATTTGGTGACGGCGACGCACTATGCGCACCTGTTGCCTGCCGCGATTGCCGCGGCACGGATGCGCGGGCTAGTCATCCCGATCGTCTACAACACGAGTGGTTACGAGCGTGCGAGTGCCGTGGCGGCGCTGGGCGACCTGGTCGATGTGTGGCTCACCGACTTTAAATATGCCGATGCCGGGCTTGCGCAGTCGCTTTCTCATATTAAGGACTACCCGCGCGTGGCCGTGTCGGGTCTGGCCCAGATGGCGCGCGAGATCGATCGCCGCGGGGGAGAGTTGGTGGATGAGGGCGGGCTCATGAAGCGCGGCATCATCGTGCGCCACCTGGTGCTTCCGGGGCATGCGGACGATTCGTGTCGCGTACTGGACCTGGTGTGGCAGACGGTGGGCGACGTGCCGATCTCGGTCATGAACCAATACACGCCCAATGCCCTCATGCGCGAGCAGGGCGGCGATCTGGCGCGCGCCGTGACGCGCGAGGAGTACGAGCGGGTGCTCGACCATGCCGACGACCTGGGCTTTACGACGATGTTCTGGCAAGAGGGCGGCGCGGTAGACGAGAGCTTCACCCCGGCCTTCGACACCACCGGTGTTCTTACCAGCGCAAAGTAGTGCGTTCGTCGATGATTTTTCTGGGACGGGGATTAAAAATCATCGAGAGGATCGTCTGTTCGAAAAGTTGTCAAAATAGCCGCGCTCCAAAAAGACTGGTTATTGGGCGTTGACAGTTGGCGAGCCGTAGGTAAAATATCGACTTGTCCTGGGGACGTAGCTCAGTTGGGAGAGCGCTGCCGTCGCATGGCAGAGGCCGAGGGTTCGACTCCCTTCGTCTCCACCCTTGGATTTGATAAGCCGCTGACATTGTGTCGGCGGCTTTTTTTAAAAGAAAGGGCTATACCATGGCCGAGCTTGAGTCCCAACCATTGTCCGACGAGGAGCGCGCTGAGTTGGAAGAGCTCCGCGCTGAGAAGGCCCGCCGCGAGGCTCGGGAAGAGGCCCGTCGCGAGCGTGAGGAGCTGGCTGCCCTGCGCGCCGAGCGTGCGAAGGCCGAGGAGGTCGCCTCGAACGCCGCATCCGAGCGCAAGCCCGCGCCCGCACCCAAGCCCGCTGCTGCGAAGCCTGCACCTGCCGCGCCCAAACCTCAGCCTAAAAAGGCCGCTCGTCCCAAGTCCGTCGAGCCCAAGCCGAGCCGTGACGAGATGACCTTTGCCCAGCGCATGGTTACCTCCAAGGAACCTACGGGCGAGAACGAGATCCCTGGCATGGCGCCGGCTCAAAAAATCATCATTGTCCTTGCCCTCATCGCGTTTGTCATCTTTATGGGCTACACGATCCTGACCAGCATGGGCCTGTTCTAACCGATTCGCATCGGGCGTCATGTCCGCATGCTCTGCTCTCGTCCAACCCTCAAATTCTGCACCACACATCCGAAAGGTCGCCCCATGGCTTTGACCGACATCTCGCATCCCACCGACATTGCAATGCTCACCGATCTGTACGAACTCACTATGGCCCAGGGCCTGTGGGAGAGCGGCAAGGCCAATGAGCAGGGTTGTTTTACGGCGTTTTACCGCGACCATCCCTTTGGCAGCGCCTATGCCGTCATGTGCGGCACCGCCGAGCTGCCCGAGCTTGTCGAGAACCTGCGCTTTACGCCCGAGGACATCGACTATCTAGCTTCGCTCCAGGCTCCGGCCGGCGGCGCGATGTTTAAGCCTGCATTCCTCGACTACCTGCGCAACTTCCGTGCGCACGTGAACATTGACGCCGTGCCCGAGGGCGAGCTCGTGTTTCCGCGCGAGCCCATGGTGCGCGTCACCGGCCCGTCGCTGGAGTGCCAGCTTCTCGAGACCGCGCTGCTCAACATCGTCGGGTTCCAGACGCTTGTCGCCACCAAGACGGCGCGCGTGGTGCTCGCCGCCGACGGTCGCCCCGTGGCGGAGTTTGGCCTGCGCCGAGCCCAGGGTCCCGATGGCGGCCTGGCCGTTGCGCGCGCGAGCTACGTTGCCGGCTGCTCCTCTACGTCCAATGTGCTCGCCGGCCGCCGCTACGGTATTCCCGTCTTTGGCACGCATGCGCACAGCTGGGTGATGAGCTTCGATTCCGAGCTCGAGGCCTTCCGCGCCTTTGCCAAGTCGAGCCCCAAGAACTGTACGCTGCTCATCGACACCTATGACGTGCGCGAGGGCTGCGAACATGCCATTACGGTTGCCAAGGAGATGGAGGCGGTGGGCGAGCGTCTGTCGGCCATTCGCATCGACTCCGGCGACCTCGCCAAGCTTTCCAAGTATGTTCGCGGCCGTTTTGATGCCGAGGGCCTGCCCTATGTGGGGATCTCGGTTTCCAACGATCTGGATGAGTACACGATTCAGTCGCTGCTCGACCAGGGCGCGCCCATCGATAGCTTTGGCGTGGGCACCAAGCTCGCGACCTGCTACGACCAGCCGGCGTTGGGCGGAGTGTACAAGCTTTCCGCCCGCCGTGCGAGCGAAACAGACCCGTGGACGCCGGTGGTCAAGCTCTCCGAGCAGCCCTACAAGCGCACGATCCCGGGTGTGCAACGCGTGCGCCGTTATTACGACGGCTTTGGCGGCCCGGTCTGCGACATGATCTACGACGAGGACCATCTGGCGGGGGAGGGCGCCGCGCGCGGCAATACCCTCGTGGCCGTGAACGATGCCGCCCTGGTGACCGACGTGTCCGAACTTGAGTATCGCGAGCTGCTGGTGCCGATCGTGCGCGATGGCAGTGCGGTGGCTCCGCGTGAGAGCATCCAGGACGCGCGCGAGCGCTGTGCTTGGGCGCTCGATCATCTGGACGCAGCTTTCAAGCGCTTCCTGTACCCGCAGACCTATGTGGTGGGCATGGAGCAGGGCCTGGCTCAGGTGCGCGACGAGCTCGTGCGCAAGAACATGGCCGCGGCCTCTGCCTTTCCCTGGGCTCACTAATTCCTTGGGCGGTAGGGGCGAGTCACGCTTCCTTGGCCGCCAGCTTGGCCGTTCGCTGAACAGTTGATTGGTTTGACGTATGACGACTTCTTATAAAACGATGGTGGTAAAGATCGGTTCGTCCACGGTGGTGGGCGCCGATGGCAAGGTCAACCGCGCCTTTATCGGCGGACTTGCCGATCAAGCCGCAGCGCTGCGCAAGCTCGGCTGGCGTCTGGTCGTGGTGAGCTCGGGCGCTATTGCCTGTGGCTATCCCGTGTTGGGCTTCGACCGCAAGCCGGTCGGCGACCTTCCGAGCCTGCAGGCCTGCGCCTCGGCTGGTCAGTGCATCATCTCGTCGGCCTACGACGAGGAGTTCCATGCGCGCGACCTGCTCACCTCGCTCGTACTGCTCACGCGCCACGACACGGCCCGCCGCACGTCCTACCTGCATGCACGCGACGCCCTGCTGCGCCTGGTGGAGCTGGGCGTGGTGCCGGTCGTCAACGAGAACGATACCGTCACCGTCGACGAGATCAAGTTTGGCGACAACGACACGCTGGCGGCGCTTGTGAGCTGCCTGGTTTCTGCCGATCTGTGCGTGACGCTCTCGGACATCGATGGCCTCTATACCGCCAATCCGCACGAGGACCCCACGGCCGAGTTCGTCCCGGTCGTGCATAAGATCGATGCCAAGATTATCGCCTCGGCAGGCGATTCTTCGACTTCGGTGGGCACGGGCGGCATGATCACCAAGATTCGCGCGAGCCGCATCCTGATGACGGCGGGTATTCAGAGCGTGATTTGCTCGGGCGAGGAGCCCGATGCGCTCGTGCGCCTCGCCCGCGGCGAGAGCGTGGGCACGCTGTTCGATCCGCCGGCGGAGCGTCTGGACATCGCACCCCGCAAGCTGTGGATCGCGCTGGGTGACAAGGCGCATGGCTCGGTAACGGTCGATGACGGTGCTGCGAAGGCGCTGGTCAGCCGTGGCTCTTCCTTGCTTGCGGTGGGTATTCGCGAGGTCGATGGCCAGTTTGCCGAGGGCGAAGTGCTCGATGTGTGCGATCCGAGCGGTATGGTCGTCGCCCGCGGTATCGCCGAGGCCGATTCGGACGTGCTGGAACTTGCCGCCGGCCGCCGCCAGGACCAGATCGCCAGCAACCGCCTGCTGGCAGACCTGGCCGAGAAGCCCGCGATCCACAGGGATAATTTAATCGTCTTCGCATAACCAATTGACGCTGCAAACGCCCCTAAGCGGCAATCTGACGTTCAATCGTCGGGCATGACCAAAAGGTCAATGCCCTCCTCTTTCACGTCACCTTGCTCGCTTAGGGGCGTTTTCGCTTTCCGTTCTCTACCTGCGGCATTGTCTTTGCCGGCACTTGTTCGGCACTTGGGGACGTTCTTTTTGTGCCGGCAGGTGGGGACTCTCTTTTGTTAGAAGATCCGGCGCAGGTCTCCGCGGTTGAGTGCTTCGTCGAAGAGGTGCTTGAACACCACGCTGCCGTGCAGACCGTCGTGCTCGAACTCGTTGGTCACCCAGGCATGCGAGTTGCCCACGCGGCTGAGCGTATCGAGCTGAAGGCCCGAATCGACGTACATGTCGTCGAAATACACCGCGGCCTGGAGCGGCACCTCGTTGTGGGCCAGGCGCTGCGGGTCGTAGATCTTGTCCCAGCTGGTGTCTTCCATCAGCAGGTCCATGGCGGGTTTAAACGGCTTAAGCTCGGGCATCTGCTCGAACATCCACGGGAACATGGCCTCGCCGGTAAACATGAGCGGGCGCGCGAGGGTGTCGAACTCGGCACGGCGTGCCTTCTCTTCTGCCGCGGCCCAGCGAATGGGCATGGTATCGCCGTCGGCGTAGATGAACTCCTGCAGTGTCCAGTACAGCGGGTTTGTACGCGTGCTGGTGCGCTCGAAGGCGCGCATCAAAAAGCTGTCAGATACCGAGGCGCCGCAGGCCAGCGTGCCGTCGCCGTCAACAAAAGCGTGATCGATAATCCAATGCATGCGCTCAAAGCTCGGCTTCATGCCAAAGTCGCTGCCCATGAGCTGTAGGCGCTCGACCGTCATCGGCGAGCCGTCGGGCAGCACGGGCTTCTGAGCCTCGAGCGCATCGGCCAGGGCTGCCACGCGTTCGACGTCAGCGGGGTAGCGGTCATAATACTGCTGCGTCTTGGCGGCCATGCGCGGGAAGGTATGCGCGTAGACCTCGCTTGCGCTCGCCGGCACGTGGGGGATTCCGCCGCAGGTAAAGCTCGCCGCCACGCCCTCGGGGAAGAGCGACAGATAGCTCAGCGTCAAAAAGCCGCCGTAGCTCTGGCCGAGTGTGACCCACGGCTTGCCGCCAAAGCCCACCAGTCGCAGGTATTCAAAATCGCGCACGATGGAGCTGGCGAGGTGGCGCTTGAGGAAGTCCGCCTGCGAGCGTGCTGTATCGGCGCCGGCGGCCGTTGCGCGATCACCCAGTGCCTTGATCGTGCGTCCGTCCACGCAGCTGCTGCGTCCGGTGCCGCGCTGGTCGGGAAGGACCACGTGGAAATGCTTGACGGCCTCCTCGATCCAGCCGTCGCTTGTGGGCGACAGCGGACGCGGGCTCTCGCCGCCGGGGCCGCCCTGCAAAAACAGGAGCAGCGGCAGATCGTCGTTGATGCGGTCGGGCGCGCAAACCACGCGGTAGAAGAGCTTGATGCTCTCGGGCGCGCCGGCGATTGGTGCCGGCATAGCGCCGCGGCGCATGGTGCTGCCGACGGCCAGGAGCATCGGCTCCAGGCCGCGCCAGTCAAGGGGGACGTCGATGCTGTGGTCCTCGACGTAAAGGCCGGGGACGTGGTACGAAGTGATGAGGGCCATGTGAGTCTTCCGTTCGTTGCGGTGTTTCGGGTTGACCAATTCTACCGCCGCGGGCGAGGCCATGTGCAAATCGGCTACCATGGTTGCAAACTTCTAGGAGAAAGGGCCGCCCATGTCGGTCGATATAGCCACGTATGTCCACGATCTTGCCGTTGCCGCCAAGGCAGCGTCGGCCTCGCTTGCCACGGCGAGCGATGAACAGCGCCAGGAGGCCGTGCGCGCCATGGCCGCAGCACTGCGCAACGGTGTCGACTCCATCGTCGCCGCCAACGAGCTCGATATGTCCGCCGCGCGCGATGCGGGTACCTCGGCCGGACTGCTCGATCGTCTGCTGCTGACGCCCGAGCGCGTCGAGGGCATGGCCGCCGGCCTGGAAAAGCTCGCCGAGCTGCCCGATCCCGTGGGCCGCGTGCTCGACCACCGCGTGCTTGCAAGCGGCGTGGACCTGACCCGTGTGAGTGTGCCGCTGGGCCTGGTCGCTATGGTCTACGAGGCGCGCCCCAACGTGACGGCCGACGCCGCGGGCATCTGCATCCGCACCGGCAACGCCTGCATTCTGCGCGGCGGCTCGCTGGCCTATCACTCGTGTGCCATGATCGCCGAGCTGCTGGCCGATGCGCTCGAGGCCAAGGGCTTCCCGCGCGAGGCCGTGTCGATGATCGAGTCCACCGACCGCGAGGCCACTGGCGAGCTCATGAAGCTCCGCGGTATTGTCGACGTACTCATTCCGCGCGGCGGTGCAGGCCTGATCCAGCGCTGCGTGCGCGAGTCGCTTGTGCCGGTGATCGAGACGGGCACGGGCAACTGCCACATCTACGTGCATGAATCCGCCGACTTTGATAAGGCGCTCAACATTATCGTCAATGCCAAGACCCAGCGCGTAGGCGTGTGCAATGCCGCCGAGTCGCTGCTGGTCGACCGTGCTGTGGCCGATGCGTTTTTGCCTGCGGTCGTTGCCGTGCTGCACGACCACGGCGTGCTCATTCACGGCGACGAGGCCACGTGCGCCGCGTGCGCCGACGCCGGCTTTGTGGAGGGCGATGACTACGTCGCCGCGACTGAGGAGGACTGGGGTCGCGAGTACCTGGCGCTCGAGATGAGCGTGAAGGTCGTGGCAAACGAGGACGAGGCCATCGCGCACATCAACCGCTACGGCACGATGCACTCCGAGGCCATCGTTGCCGAGGACACGGATGCTTGCGAGCGCTTCCTGGATGCGGTCGATGCCTCGGCCGTGTACGCCAACGCCAGCACGCGCTTCACCGACGGCGGCGAGTTTGGCCTGGGCGCCGAGATCGGCATCTCGACCCAAAAGCTCCATGCCCGCGGCCCCTTTGCCGCCGAGGCCCTCACCACCTACAAATACAAGCTCCGCGGCACCGGTCAGGTCCGCCCCTAACGACCGCGCAAGAAAAACCGCCACAAAGGTGCCTGTCCCCTTTGTGGCGGTTTAAGGTGGCGTGGGCGGTTAGGCCTGGAAGGTATCGCGGTCGGGGGCGAAGGACTGCATGGCCGCGATGGTGCGGTCAAAGAGCTCGGTGAGCTCCCAGCCCAACATCTCGGCGCCCTGCGAAATCACGTCGCGCGAGCAGCCGGCGGCAAAGCGCTTGTCCTTAAACTTCTTCTTGAGCGACTTGGTCGTAAAGTCCATAACGCTCTTGCTCGGGCGCATGATGACTGCAGCGCCGATCAGGCCGGTGAGCTCATCGCAGGCAAACAGGATTTTTTCCATCTGCAGCTCGGGTTTGGGCAGCGAGGTGTTGAAGTCCGACGTGTGCGTCTGGATGGCGCGAATGAGCTCGGGAGACGCACCTTCGCCCTTAAGAATCTCGGCAGCATAGATGGTGTGGTTCATGGGGTCGTCCTCATGCTCCTCCCAATCCAAGTCGTGCAGCAGGCCGACGATGCCCCAAAACTCCTCGTTCTCGGGGTCGAACTCGCGCGCAAAGTAGCGCATGGTGCCCTCGACCGTCTCGCCATGGGTGATGTGGAACGGGTCTTTGTTGTGCTCGTTAAGCAGTTCAAACGCGCGGTCGCGGGTGATTCCGGCGGAAAGCGGCTCTGCCATAGGAGACTCCTTGTGCTCGTGGGTAACGATAAGAATGAATACTACTAGAACAAGAAAACCACCACAAAGGTGCCTGTCCCCTTTGTGGTGGTTTTTGGCGCGGTTGGGTTAGTTGAGGGCGGCTTGGGCTAGGCGGGCTTCGGCGTCCTCCTCGGTGACGCCCAAGGCCACGGCGAACTCCTCGATGGAGCGGCGCTTGGCTTCCTTGAGTACGCGCATGTAGTAGGAGCTGGGCTTTTTATCAGCTTCCTCGGCCTGGCGAATGCGGTGCATCATGGTCTTTGCCACGCGGACCGTCTCGGGCGCACCCAGCTTGAGCTGCTGCTTAAAGTGCGTCTCCTCAAGTGAGCTGTTGCGCTCGGTGAAGGTGTCGCACTCCAGCTCGTCATAGTGGCTCAGCAGGTGCTCGGCATCTTGCTGAGAGATGGCGGCGTGCAAACGATCGGCCTGCGCCACGGGGTACATGAGGATCGTCTGCGCATGTCCCTGCTTGGTCTCGAGCAGCAGCATGGGCTGCGGCGTGTCGTCCCTAAAACCGACGACGGTGCAGACTCCCTGACCCGGATGAATGACGTGTTGACCGATTGAGAACATGCTACCTCCAACTTATACGAATTTACGTATGTCTAGAATAACACGCTGACGTACGCAAATTCTCACTTTATGCAGGAAAAGCACACAACTCCGATAGGTAAGAGTATTCGATAACAGACGCAGCTCATTCACACCTTTATGCATTTTCAACGCCTGCATAATCTGCAGGCAGACCGGCATCTTTGAGTGACTCCATACAAGCTGTAGTCAATTTTGTGCATATGCAATATCGATTGGCTTTACCCTGCGACAGTGCCCGTCGCTTGTGATAGAGTGCTACAAACTCTGGCTTTTGCCCTACGAGTGACCAAGAGCTCGGGGGCTTTAACACAAGGAGGATCTATGCCCGAGAAGATTGAAGAGCTGGTACGCGCTGCGCTTGCTGCGGCCCAGGAGGCCGGCGACCTTTCCGCATTTGAACTTGACGATTGCGCCATCGAGCGACCGGCTGACACTTCTCATGGCGAGTGGACCTCCACCATGGCCCTGAAGTCCGCCAAGCTGGCCCACTGCGCCCCGCGTAAGATCGCCGAGGCCATCGTTGCCCATATGCCCGAGGACCCCGCGATCGAGAAGGTCGAGATCGCAGGCCCCGGCTTCATCAACTTCTACCTCTCCGTCGCCGTCAAGAATGCCATCTTTGGCGAGGCTCGCGAGAAGGGCATGGACTTCGCTAAGTCCAACGTCGGTGGTGGCCTGAAGACCCAGGTCGAGTTCGTCTCCGCCAACCCCGTCGGCCCCATGCACATCGGCCACGGCCGCTGGGCCGCGCTGGGCGACTCGCTCTGCCGTGTTATGGACCACGCCGGTTACGACATCCAGCGTGAGTTCTACATCAACGACCACGGCTCTCAGATGAACACCTTCGGCAACTCCATCAGCACGCGCTATATGCAGCTTGCCGACATCATCGCCAAGCAGGGCGTGGATATCGACGAGGCTCACAAGCTGCTGATCGCCGACCGCGACGCCTTTGTTGCCGACGAGAACGACGAACACCCTGAGACCCATCCGTATCAGGACAACTTTGCCGAGACCTTGGGCAAGGACTCCTACGGCGGCGACTACATCATCGACGAGGCTGCCGAGTTCTGGCGCACCGACGGCGACAAGTGGGTCAACGCCGATCCGCAGGAGCGCATGGAGAGCTTCCGCGAGCGCGGCTACGTGAAGATGGTCGACAACATGCGCGACCTCTGCCACGCCGTCAATTGTGACTTCGATCGTTGGTACTCCGAGCGTTCGCTGTACGTGAAGGACACCGAGGGCGAGACCGCCGGCACCTCTGCCGTCGACCGCGCTTTTGAGAAGCTCGACAAGATGGGCTACCTCTACACCAAGGACGGCGCCCTGTGGTTCCGCTCCACCGACCTGGGCGATGACAAGGACCGCGTCCTGATCAAGTCCGACGGCGAGTACACCTACTTCGCCTCCGACGTTGCCTATCACTGGGATAAGTTCCAGCGCGTCGACCACGTCATCGACATCTGGGGCGCCGACCACCACGGCTACATCGAGCGCGTCCGCTGCGTCTGCGACGCTCTGGGTTACCCCGGCAAGTTTGAGGTTCTGCTGGGCCAGCTCGTCAACCTGCTGCGCAACGGCAAGCCCGTCCGTATGTCCAAGCGTAAGGGCACCATGGTGACCCTTCAGGAGCTCGTCGACGAGGTCGGCTCCGATGCCGCTCGCTACACGCTCATCTCCAAGAGCTCCAACCAGATGGTCGACTTCGATATTGAGGCCGTTAAGAAGCGCGACAACTCCAACCCGGTCTATTACGTGCAGTATGCTCACGCCCGCGTGTGCTCCATCCTGCGTCGTGCCGCTGACGTTACGCCCGAGCAGGCTGACGAGATGGGCATGAAGGCCGTTGCCGCCAAGGCCATCGGTGAGAACGTCGATTACTCGCTGCTGACCGACCCGACCGAGCTCGCCCTTTCGCGTAAGCTCAACGAGCTCACCGACCTCATCGCCAGCTGCGCTCGCGACCGCGCTCCGTTCCGTCTGACGCACTTTGCCGAGGAGCTCGCCGGCGACTTCCACAGCTTCTATGCTGCCTGCCAGGTGCTGCCGAGCGAGGGCCGTCCCGTCGACCCCGAGCTTTCGCGTGCCCGTCTGGCCGCTTGCGACGCCGTCCGCGTGACGCTCGCCCTGGTTCTCACCCTCGTTGGCGTTTCCGCTCCCGAGCAGATGTAATCTGCGAGTTATTTGACCGTACAGACTTGGTTTAACTAAGCCTTGAAAGCCCGATCTCCCACTGAACTGCGTCCCAAATCTTGGACGCCCTAAATAGCGACTAGGCCGCGAGGGCCT
>OATL01000404.1_pt1 | contig 23472 bp, 17 predicted proteins | sample 1476011 | NCBI WGS metagenome assembly OATL01 (sample SAMEA2579975, study PRJEB22360) | human gut metagenome | biome: human gut; feature: human-associated habitat; material: faeces | place: Denmark | collected 2008/2010
CAAAGAACCTTGCAGAGGCGTTCGAGCATTATAACGAATGGCATCCGCATAGTGCGCTGGGTTATCGCTCGCCACGGGAATATCTGCGGCAGTGGGCCAGTGATGGGTTAAGTGATAACAGGTGTCTGGAAATATAGGGGCAAATCCAGCCAGCCAGACCCGGCATGATTAGTTCTCCCTGTCGACTATGCTCCGGGAGGGATGTCACCGGGTCTGGTGAGGCGCGGGTAACCGCTAATAGGGGAAGGTCAGGTATTTTATACCGGAACCGTCAGGGCAAGATAACGAAAGCCAGCTCCCCGCATGAACTGACGCCAGATAGTTTCTGTCCATTGCTGCTTTTCTCATCTTACGTCTTAACCCTGCCTTGAATACCTTATCTCTCGTCAAAATATTAATAGCGATATGCCGTATCCCTGAAAATAATCCCGCTGCGTTTCCTCTTCTTACCTTGCAGTCGTCTTCATTCATTACCACGTCCAGATGCCAGTGCAGCTTATTCTCCACGTGCCAGTGATTTCGGATCGCTGTGACGAACTTCTCTGCGGTTAAATCAGCAGAACTGATATAATATCTGACCATTATTTCTGACTCTTGCTTTTGTTCTGCTATTATTGACCGAAAGGAGACTGCCAGGCATATTTTTTCAGCCCTTTCCATTCAAACGTGAATTCAATAAGCTCATCAGGAACATCGCAAACAATATGAAGACGGATTTCTTCTCTGCCGTGACTCTTGTCACTAATTGCGTAACAGTCATGCTCTGGATTATTTAATTCTTTCAGCGAAAATAAAAGATTATCAGATATGGGATGACATACAGCGCCGCTGAGCAAGTATGTATAACCATGTACTTATAACAAAAGGAGACGTAAGAAGGGGAACGGGTATCCGCGGGCCAATCAAAACAGGTATAATGAACGCCAGTATAATTGCTCCGCAACCCAGAAATATATTATTGAACTGGTTATCTCCTGCGAATGCATATACTGCAACGGCCGTTAAAATGGCATTATATCCATAAAGCCCGGCAGAGATTTTATCAGGAGAAAGCTCAGGAATACAGAATGATACCACCACACTCAGAAACGAAGCGACAACCGTAATCATCAGTAGTTTCCGGCTCCCTGCAAGTAGTCCCAGCATAACAAGAATACCGCCGACAGCATCAGGAAACATAAAAATCTCCATAAAGCTACCAGAAAATGCCACCGGATAGTTTTTCATCAAAACAGAACCTGCACCTTCGCCCGAAGGTACTGACATATCATGAGGCATTATTCCGGAATGTAATAACCACGTAGCGATAATAAAGGGGGCGGTCAATACGGGTAACCCTATGAGCACTGACGACAACAGGGGAGTAAACAAAACAATACCAAGACTTCCGACGATAAGTACAGCAATACCGGAGACTGACACGGGGACAACCATGCCACAGGCTATGCCATACAGAACAGCATTATATCCCCATATACCTTCATTAATCTCCTCATCAGGATACCGCAAACACCAGGAAAAGAACGGAGAAAGTGCTGCACTGATGGCTGAGAAATACAGTATTTCGGGGTGCCCCATATTAAAAGAGGCTATTCCAGTTGCAAAAAAAAAGAACAAGCCAGAAACAACATTGTTCTGTAATAATACCTGTGAATACCCATTACCAAAGGAGGTTATCACCTGTTTTATTTTCATGAAAAATGTCACACACCTCATACATAAACCATTCTCCGCTTCTGCGGGACAGTACCGCCCCTGACTCCACCTCACAGCGGATTGTGTATTTTTAAACAATCACAGTCTTCTCATATACTTTCCATTCTGAAGCTTACCTCTTCCTCTGTGATAAGCTTCCGTCGCGGGATGTGTTATACGCCCTGTAAGACAGTTATAAAGGACATCAATGCCATAGTTAATGACTACCGAATTCCGGTGGATAGTCAGTAGTGGTTTGCCACAAAACAGTGCAGTCACACATGACAGGAGAAGATATGAGCCGGGTACCGCGGCTCTGAGACTTAACGCTCATGTAAACTTTCTGTTACAGACTCTTCCAGGGGACTAAGAAGATAACTGATTACGCTTCGCATTCCAGTCTTTATTTCTGCAGTGACAGCCATACCCGAGCTTAATGGAATGTGCTTATTCCCGGTTGACAAATCATTCTCTTCAACAGAAACAATGACATTAAAAACGAGTCCCAGTTTCTGGTCTTCTATTGCATCTAAATTTATATTTTTCACCTTACCCACCAGATAACCATATCGGGTGTAAGGAAAGGCCTCCACTTTAATGATGGCATTCTGCCCGACGTTAATAAAACCAATATCTTTATTTTGTACCAGAGCAGTAACCTCCAGCGTGTCATCTTCCGGAACGATGACCATCAGTGTTTCCGCTGTTGTAACAACCCCACCTTCAGTATGAACCTTCAGTTGCTGAACTTTTCCCGAAACAGGGGCCCTGATTACTGAAGCCTGTTGACGCTCTTCATTTTTCTCTAACTCCAGAGTTAATAACTCAATGCTGTCTGTTGTTTGTCTTAGCTTGTCTAAAATTTCATTTTTAAAAAGCTGCGTGACAAGCTGATATTCTTCTTTTGCAGACAATATCTCACTCTCAATTTGCTCCAGTTGCGATTTATAAACCCGTAATTCATTTGCTGCCTCGACATATTTATTCTCCTGCTCAAGTACAGCATGTTTTGCAATTGCCTGTTTATGCAATAAACTCCTGAAATCATCCAGACGGCTTTTTTCAACTCTCGATAAATTTTCATAACGGTTTATACGGGCAAGTATTGTTAATCGCTCTGCTCTTTTCTTATCCAGATTCAGTTCTTTTTGATACTTCTGATTTTGCCATGTGGAAAACTGTTCTTTTATCAAAGAAGTTAAACGCAGTACTTCCTCTTCAGATACATTCTGAAAATAAGGCTCATCAGGAAGCTTCAGTTCAGGAAGTTTATTTAATTCAATTGACCGGCTCAGAATTTGATACCGAATTTGTTCCAGCCTGGCCTGTAACAGTGATGACTGCGTTTTTAACGTATCAGCTTCAGCTCCCAGTGCTGTAAGCTTTAATAACACATCCCCTTTCCGGACTGACTCTCCTTCTTTTACGATAATTTCTTTAACTATCGAGTTTTCAATAGGTTTAATTTCTTTGCTACGCCCACTGAGTGTTAATTTCCCATTTGCAGTGGCAATAATTTCCACCTGGCCTAAAACAGATAAAATGAAAGCAATAACCAGAAACCCCATAATAAAATAAGCAACCAGACGCGGCCGTCTGGATACCGGCGTTTCAATTAATTCCAGATGAGCGGGTAAGAATTCATTTTCGTCCTTTTCACGTACCGGAGTATCTAACTGCTTTCGGATTTTCCATGTTTCACTCCAGACAAGTTTATAGCGCAACAGGAACTCGCTGAACCCCATTAACCATGTTTTCATATTCTTCTGTTCTTTCTGTTAGTCTGACTGTAACTGATATAAGTAACTGTATAAACTTTCTGGTTCAGAAAGCAGCTCCTTATGTTTACCCTGTTCAACAATTTTCCCTTTTTCCATGACAATAATGCGGTCTGCATTTTTTACTGTAGACAGACGATGAGCAATGATTATAACCGTTCTGCCCTTACATATTTTGTGCATATTGCGCATGATGACATGCTCCGACTCATAATCCAGAGCACTGGTTGCTTCATCAAAAATGAGTATTTTAGGGTTGTTCACCAGCGCCCTTGCAATTGCGATGCGTTGACGTTGACCTCCGGATAATCCTGCCCCCTGTTCCCCGACAATGGTGTTATACCCCTCACGCAATTCAGAAATAAAATCATGAGCACCTGCTAATTTCGCTGCATAAATAACTTTTTCGACGGACATGCCAGGATTAGCCAGTGAAATATTATCAATAATACTGCGATTAAGCAGCACATTGTCCTGCAACACAACCCCCACCTGACGACGTAACCAGTTAGGATCGGCCAACGCAAGATCATGTCCATCAATTAAGACCTGGCCATTTTCAGGAATATAAAAACGTTGAATTAATTTAGTTAATGTGCTTTTTCCTGAACCAGAACGTCCGACAATACCAATAACCTCCCCCTGCTTAATACTGAGATTGATATTATCTAAAATAACCGGAGAGTCAGGCTTATAGCGAAACCGGATATTACGAAAAGTGATATCCCCATTAATTTCCGGTAATGCCAGTTTCCCATGATAACTTTCAGTTGGAGAGTTAAGCACATCACCAAGGCGGGTAACTGATATACCAACCTGCTGGAAATCCTGCCAGATTTGTGCAAGGCGAATAACCGGTGCAACAATCTGACCTGCAAGCATATTAAAAGCAATTAACTGACCAATACTTAAATCCCCGGAAATAACCAGGTGTGCTCCCAACCACAGGTTGATGATCATAACAGTCTTTTGTATTAACTGTATTCCTTGTTGACCAATGGTGGCTAATACTGTCACTTTAAAGCCTGCAGCAACATATCCTGCCAATTGTTTGTCCCATATGTTCGTCATCTGAGGTGAGACTGCCATAGCTTTTATAGTGTTAATCGCCGTGACTGATTCCACCAGGAAAGATTGATTATCCGCATTCCGTGAAAACTTATCATCAAGGCGACGTCGCAAAATGGGGCTAATAAAAACAGACCATGCAGCATAACAGGGCAGCGAAAATAAGATCACCAGAGTAAGCTTTGGGCTGTAATACCACATTACCGCAAAAAATATGAATGAAAATAATAAGTCCAGAACAGATGTTAATGCCTGTCCTGTCAGAAAATTACGGATCTGGTCTAATTCTCTTACCCTGGCAACAGTATCACCAACACGACGACTCTCAAAATAAGAGATCGGTAGCGCCAGTAAATGCCGGAAGAGTTTGGCACCCAACTCAACATCAATCCGACTTGTACTATGTGCAAAAATGTAAGTTCTTAAACCGCTGAGTATAATCTCAAACACCACCACAACAGATAATGCGACAGTAATAACATTAAGGGTTGAAAACCCCCTGTGTACTAATACTTTGTCCATAACCACCTGAAAAAAAAGGGGGGTTATTAATGCAAATAATTGTAAAAAAACAGATACAACAAGGGTTTCAATAAATATTTTTCTGTATTTTATAATGGCAGGGATAAACCAGGTAAAGTCAAATTTTGCCAGTTTCCCGGCAACAGAAGAACGGGAAGCAATAAGAATAATATGCCCCTGATATAACGCCTCAAACTCAGACTGTTCGAGAACACGGGGATTTCGTTGCTCCAGATCAAAAATAAGATATCTGTTTGCTTCTTTACTGACTTTAGTCAGAATAAAATGACGTCCATCCTCTCTCCAGACTAATGCGGGCAAAGAAATAAAGTTTAATCGGTCAATTGTTTTTTTTACCTGTTTTACCTTTAGTTCTAAAGATTTCGCAGCAAGCAACCATGACGTTAATCCCAGACCAGTCCCGTCTGTGTCAAATCTATGTTTAATTTCTTCCGGGTTAACAGAGACGTTATGGTATTGGGCTAAAATCTCCAGGGCGTATAACCCATAATCAATTTTATGACAAGAATCCATTATGACTCCAAAAAAATAGCAATCTTATGTGGCACAGCCCAGTAAGATTGCTATTATTTAAATTAATAAATTATGCTGATGCTGTCAAAGTTATTGAGTTCCGTCCATATGAAAAATCACTGGCATTACCGGACAACTGCAATAAAGAAGCTGCAGCTCTTTCCTCTTTAACATCAAAATTACCTGCAGCTGAAATGATTTTGCTGATTTCATTAATTAATGGATTAAGATTATCCTGACTTCCATAGGCTAATGCATCATTCCCATACACATAACTTGCCTTATTATTACTCTGTTGATACTCAAGTGCCTTTTTAAGGGAATCTGGTGTGATTACCCTGCCGTCTTTATCAAAAATCTGCTCTATCTGGTGATTAGAGATATCACCTGACTCTTTTTCAAACCAGTTCCTGAATGTAATACCATTTTTATGACCAATGGAAAGAACATTACCTTCAGCTTTATACATGATGAGGTCATTACCTTCTCGCCTGAAGGCCACATCCCGGAAATCAATATCAGCCAAACTGAGTTTATCGTCTTTCCCCCCATCATCGTCAATAATATGATGGCCATATCCTGAAAGATAACGATAAATATCATTACCATATCCACCTTTCAGAAGATCATTCCCTTCTCCGCCATCAAGCAGATCTGCTCCCTCACTGCCGTACAACTTGTCATTACCTTTTCCACCGGATAATACATTTTTAGCAAGAGAATTCCCCTGAACCTGAAGCTCATCATCTCCGTCACCGCCGTTAAGGTAATTATTACCTGTCCCCCCAATTAACTTATCATTGCCATCACCGCCATAGAGCTGGTCATCCCCGTTTCCGCCCCTCAGCGTATCATTACCTTTATCACCATATAAGCGGTCATTCCCATCATTTCCTTCTATATGGTCATCACCATCCGCGCCATGGAAGATATCAGTAAATTTACTGCCAAAAAACTTGTCGGCACGCGTGGTCCCAATAAGTTCTTCCACGGAATATAAGTTATCAGTCTCTGTTAAATTTTTACCATTGATATGAGTGAATTCATAACTCCGATATTGCGTTTTTTCAGTTCTTTTTCCAACTGAAACCTCCTGCTCCTTCACAACTTCCTGTAAAACCTTAACATCACCACCAAGTACACGTGTTACCGTGTAATTACCCGCTTCGGTTGCTTTTGTGCCATCAATGGTCAGATAACCGGTGTCTGTTTTATCATAATAAACAACATCATGTCCTTTACCTGCGTAGATATTGGCTGAGCCGGCAGATAAAAAGACCTTATCATCCCCGTCTCCCAGGTGTGACTCAATACGAATTTCCCGATACTGGTTATTACCGACTGATGCATGCTGAATCAGGTTAGAGTAATCATATACAGACCCCTTGTCCTGAACCCCCTTCACCGTCCATTTATCAACACCCTTGACTAATAACTCGGTAATATATTCATATTTTCCGGACTGCCTCCTTTCACGAATTTCCTCACCGGGAGTTAACAATGGCGTAACAAATTTCAATAACGTAGAAGATTTGCTGTCAGAAAGGTCAATATTTCCTTTCAATGGGTCAAAGACTTGCTTCTGGAATTCATCCGGTTTTTTCTCCAGACGTTTTCCTTCTTCATAATAGTCAATATAACTTTTACCACTGAGTGTTTTGTCTCCATTTCTGGTGACACCAGCTAACTCACCTATCAGCGTATCCCAATGTTGCTGGGTAATGAGGACTGATCTTTCAACAGAATACTCTTTATTATACTGAGATAATATTTTAAAGTTATCTTCTAAAAATGCAGCATGGCGGGCATCATATCCATTTTCAAAGTAATTTTTGCCGTGTTTTTTCTCCCATTCAGCAATAACATCGGCCATTTTACTGGCGACATGTTCAAACATTGCCTGTTTTGAAGCCTCAAGGATGCCTGAAATTATCCCCGTAACAGCCCCTACCAGCGCGCTTACCGGTGCACCAACCAGAGATGTCGTTGCAGCAGCACTAATACCTGAAGATACTGAAGCCAGAACAGTGCTTATCGTTGTTAACGATGCATCAATAGCTCCTGTTTCTTTGTGAAAAGCAGCAAGTAAACTGTCACCATCGTATCCAAGTTTTTTGAATCGTTGTGAATACTCCTCTATTTTATTGGCACGTTTAAACTTATCGGCAATAGACAGGAATGAGAGGGGACTAATTGCCAGTGTCACAACAGAAGCAATTAAACCGGCAGCAGCAGCAGATGTAGATAACCCCTGTGCTGCACGCTGTGCGATAATATATTGAGAAATACCTTTTCCAACATTACCCAGTACTTTCGTTGTTAATTCAACACCTGCTGCAGCTTTAGTTCCGGTATCTGCATCTGCATTGCTCAAAATGAAACTTGCTGAAATCGCAGATAAAATACCCGATACAGTATCTAACCCTGCACCGATATTATCAAGGTTAGGTAAATTCTGTAACTTATTACCAACACCGTTCAGGTGCTTTGTATTGGATAATACACTTCCCAGCTTATTGAGTTGTTGAGAAAATGAGTTAACATTATTATTAATGCTGGCAGCTGTGTCCACGAGTTGGTTGATTAGCTCAATACTCGCTTTTGCCAGTTCAGAAGAACTGACATTGTTACCAGATTTTTGTTTCTTTATCAATTCGTCTATTTTCATTGAGGAAAGTGCAGCACCCAGAAAATTTTGAAACGTTGACAGTACACTGCCTGCCTTTCCTAAGTTATCACCTATATTTTCAGCACTGCCGCCTAATTTATTACCCGCTTTTTGATACTTTTGCAGTAATTTGTCTAATTGTGGTGCAAAGATAGCCACTCCCCGTTCGGTGAGGCCAATGAGTTTCTCTGCTGTGCCGAATACCTGTTTAGTAATCGCCGTGCCATTCTTTTCATCATACTGGACTTCAATTCCCAGTTCATCTGCCGTCCTGACAAGGTCATTAAGGCTTGAACCCTGTCCTTTATAATCTTTAGGGATAAGTAAAATGAGTCTGTTTCCCGCATTGCGGGTTTGCTCTGCTGCTTTTTTTAATGCATCTTTCGTGCTTTGTCCTGCTGAGTGCAATTTATTTGCAGCGGATTGCTTTGCAGACTGCAGTGTGCTTTTAATTTGTGCAGTGGTTATTGTTGGCATTTAATTACTTCTTAACCTGTTAATGAAAAATTGAAATCTGACTTGTTTTTTACTTCAGTTATTAACTCGTGGTGATATTGTTTAAAAATTTTATTCGCTAACTGTTTATCAATTTTACCTCCATGAAATTCTGATACTTTACCAACATGAGTTTTGGGATCCACCCTGATGGCTCTGAATAGTTCATCAGGGAATTTTTTTCGCATATATTTGTACAGGGCACCGCTATCCCCGAAAGGAGCAATCCAGTCAATGAACCATTTACGATCACCTGAAGTCCAGTCTTCTGCGACTAATGAGGTAACATCATTAAGATATTTAATTTCATTTTCTAAACTTAAATTAGCCCAACTACAATATGCAACAGGGTAATTTTCCCGGGTTAATAAAGAATATTGGTTAGCCTGTATTGCAGGTAATACATTTATTGCAAACAAAGAGACTGGCCAGTTTCTGTGTAGTGGGGAACTGGCCCAGAGCCAGGATACATGCCCAAGAACCTCTAATGGATTGTTTCTGTTCATTATAAATGATACTATCTCCATTGATAAAAAGATCATATAAAGAAATGATTATTTTTATTTCCTGCACCTTGCTTCATTTGAAATAAAAACATATGCATACGACGCTGCCATTGAGCAGAAAAATACAGGAATTAATGTTATGAGTTAACCATAATACCTGTGTTATAAATATCTGACATAAACAAGAACAATTCATATCTTCTGTATTCAGCAGAATAATAAAAGTTCGTCTGCCATTCTCAAACTTATTCTTCGGAATACGTTGTTTCATGAAAGAAGGGGCCGGAATAAAAGCTGGTCACCGTAATGCTAATATTAATGCAGACTACCGCCTTCTGGAATTAATAGTCATCAACCAGCACAAACCATTAACAATCAAACAAATTTTAATTAACAAAATTTTAGCTAATACAATTACTGCATTAACCACTCTGCAGTTTGCCTTCTCAATAAGTTACAGATGCCAAACAATACCCTTTTATATGTTATAACATAACGCAAACAATAAATAAAGAACAGACGGCACTCCATTTCCCCACGTAAGTGAGCCATCAGAATCGCTTATGAATGTGTACGGCAGACGTATACTCGTGTTTTACTGCAGCAACCGGAGCAAAAGTTGCACTTCCACAGCCTGGGTTAAGTTTTTCATGCTTGTGGGCTCGTCCTCCCTCCATTTCCACCGCGGCAAACAAGGCCATCTTTTGTCTGGCCAGACAGCAGATGGAGAGTCGAATGATGCTGTCTGACGATACCGGGAACAAATATGCCATGCCTTCGCATAATGAACCCGGGCATCATCGTTTTATCTTTATAATCGAACAGGTATGAGGGAAAGTCGGATGATAAGCAGATAGTGAGTGAGGCACTGGAACATGGCGCTCTGGCAAGAGAAGTGTCACAGGTTACAGTGGGCGTGAGGATGACCCGCTGGTTCCCCGCCAGTTGCGACAGTCGCGCCATCGTCGTCCGTTACCGGCACATCTCCCCCGTGAAATATACCGCCTGGAGCCTGAAGAAAGCTGTTGCCCGGAGTGTGGCGGTGAGCTGGATTATCTGGGGGAAGTCAGCGCAGAACAACTGGAACTGGTGAGCAGCGCCCTGAAAGTGATCCGCACAGAACGGGTAAAAAAAGCCTGTACAAAATGTGACTGCATCGTTGAAGCACCGGCACCATCCCGTCCGATAGAGCGTGGTATCGCGGGCCCGGGGTTACTTGCCCGCGTGTTAACGGGAAAATACTGCGAACACCTGCCACTGTATCGTCAGAGTGAAATCTTTGCCCGCCAGGGTGTCGAACTGAGCCGTGCCTTACTCTCCAACTGGGTTGATGCGTGCTGCCAGTTAATGACTCCGCTGAATGATGCCCTGTACAGTTATGTGATGAACACCCGCAAGGTTCACACTGATGACACACCAGTAAAAGTACTGGCACCGGGCAGGAAGAAGGCGAAAACAGGATATATCTGGACGTATGTCCGGGATGACCGAAATGCCGGTTCGCCAGAACCTCCGGCGGTCTGGTTCGCCTACTCACCGGACCATCAGGGTAAACATCCGGAGCAACACCTTCGTCCCTTCCGGGGTATCCTGCAGGCAGATGCGTTCGCAGGTTACGATCGGCTGTTCAGTGCCGAACGTGAAGGCGGCGCGTTGACGGAAGCAGGATGCTGGGCTCATGCGCGGCGCAAAATCCACGATGTATATATCAGTACCAAAAGCGCGACGGCGGAAGAAGCACTGAAACTAATCGGCGAACTGTACGCCATTGAGCACGAAATACGCGGGTTGCCGGTGTCTGAACGCCTGGCGGTCAGGCAAATGCAGAGTAAACCGCTACTGACTTCCCTGTATAAGCTGATGCAGGAGAAAGAACACACGTTATCGAAAAAATGCCGTCTGAGAGATGCGTTCCGGTATATCAGGAAGCACTGGGTTGCGTTGTGCAACTTCTGTGATGACGGTCTGGCGGAGGCGGACAATAACACAGCGGAAAGAGCGCTTCGTGCAGTCTGTCTCGGAAAGAAAAATTCTTATGACCTTTGTCAAATATTAAGCCCAAAAAGACCTTACGCAGCTCCGGGAGCTTCGTTATATCGCGGATTAAAGAACCTGAAACAGTCAGACTGTATCTTGGATTTTACAAACTCTCTTATGACCTTTGTCAAATATTAAGCCCAAAAAGACCTTACGCAGCTCCGGGAGCTTCGTTATATCGCGGATTAAAGAACCTGAAACAGTCAGACTGTATCTTGGATTTTACAAACTCTTATTCGGGGATTTTAGCCCCATGACGATTTACGCAGTGAGCTGGCCTCTTTCTACGTGCAGGTATTAGCGCATTCTGGCTTCCCTGAATTCTTTTACGAGGATCACTCATTCCGTGTCTGACTGCTTCAGGGTTTAATTTTGCTTCTGCTGACTGAATGATGATTGGGCAGCAAGTGCAATATCCCACATAAATCCAGTCAACTCACGAGCCACCGCCGTAATGGCTACTTGTGATTTTTTCCCTTTTGCTGTCAGACTTCGGTAACGAGAACACAATCGTTGTTGAGCTTTCCATGCAATATCTTTGGAATATTGTGTTACAGAGTCCGGTCGGTAATATATAAGCCATGCCCCAACTTTTGCAGGTGTACGATAAGACCAGGCGGCTTCGTAAAGCAGACGTCTCAGTTCGCTGTTTCCAACTTTTGTTATTCCTCTGGGACGAATACTGTTTCCACTGGAATATTCACCTGGCACCAGTCCCAGAAAAGCCATGAGCTGTTTGGGATTGGAAAATCGCGAAAAATCACCCAGTTCAGCAACCAGAGTTATTGCAATTAGCTGACCAACACCTTTAAGAGCCTGCAACTGGCAGACCAGATTGCACAGAGATCACTCAGGTAACAGGCGAGATATTTCCTGATCGAGTTGAAGTATGCGATCTTCAATCTGCTCCAGATTCTGACAATAATGTTGAAAGCAATCTGTTGAGATAGCAGACCAAATGATTGATTAACTAACCAGGTTCGATGTTTGCCGGTTCAGTGCTTCCTGGCATAACGTTTGTCTGTTCGTGTCACGTTTTGCAGCGGCACGGGCTCTGATTAAATCCCGCATAGCTTCATGAGTCAGCTCAGGGAGCCAGACTGGGGGAACCTCACCATCCCTCAGTAACCTGGCGAGAGAAATTACGTCCCGATGGTCATTTTTGATCCTGTCTGCCGGTGATTTGGGTATACGGGAAGGGGGCAATAACCAGGCATTTTATATTCATCACTGTGAGTTGATGATATAGCCCAAAACTACAGGGATCACCTTCATAGCAGGAAAGAATGTTTCCGTAAGGTCCCTGCAATTTCTGACATAATCGATGTACAGCCAGGACTTCGTTGTTAATCGTACCATAATAACGAACTTCGCCAAGCCATTCAGGTGTAGCAATCGCCAAGGTTTCTTTATGAACATCCAGCCCGACGTAAGCTGCAATATTTTCCGAATCCATGATGACCTCTGGAATATCCCACCAATGCTATAGTGAGTATATAAAGGTCATATCATCTACGTGTTCTTCGGCAACGATCACAGTGGAGAGCGTGGAGTGCTACTGTACGGGCTGATTGGCACCTGCCGACTGAACAGTATCGACCCAGAAGCGTATTTGCGCCATATCCTGGGCGTACTACTGGAATGGCCTTCCAACCGAGTTGACGAACTCCTGCCATGGAACGTAGTACTCACTAATAAATAAGCGTCAATACGGTGCTCCGTTGACGCTTACAGATGGGCGTCTAAGTTACCCATTCTTGTCTAATGGCTACATACGGCGGTCGGTTTACGCTTACGATCTGGCAGCCTGAGTTCACAGATAAAACAATCTCCAGGAAACCCGGGGCGGTTCACCACGCCCCCTGAGCATCTGTCTGCAGAATCAACCGGCCATGACAGGAAAGGCAGAAACAATGCCGGATATTTCTGCTGAGCGCAGAGTCGGCACTGATAATGTGCTCACCCGGCGTGATCCCCAGCCCCGTTTTTAGACCGTTCATCCTGCCACTGCCTCCTCACTGAAACGCCCTGTATGGCAGTGTGTACAATAGCGTTCCCCATAATAATCGTGGCGACATTGTCTGCAGTGCCGGTGGGCTTTACGCACCACGGATAAGGCATCCGGTACCCATTGCTGTAAGCGTTTAATCAACAGTATTTCTCTGCGCTCCGGTCTGACATAAGGGCACTCATGACCGTGCTCAGTCAGCCCTTCGTCAGTGTGTTCAAACCAGGGACGTTCAGTGTCGTATTGCAGGTGATATCTGAGCGAACTGCCACAAAGATGACAGGTGTAGGGAGCATAAGGTGCGGCCTGTGCAGTACGGGCGCCCGTCAGACGTCCGTTGCCATCAAGAGCGAGAAAAGATTTTGCGTACATAGTCATATTCCTCAGCGCCAGACGACACGCAGGCAACAGCCGTCCCGGTACGGGCAGTGTGCTCAGGGTGTGAATGGCGGTTCAGTTAAAATCTGGACTGGAGTTTGGGTAAAACAGGCTGGTTGCTGTTACAGCACTGTGGTTGTCACACAATGGAACTCTGACGTAAAAAACAGTCAGTGGGCGAGTGGATACATCGTTGCCGCCAGACAACAACCCATACTTTTGGTTTGCCGGATATTGGCGCGCCAGTCGTGCTCAACTCCGGCTACAGCCAAAATTGCGCTCACCGGTGCAGTGAGCTTTGGTATGCTCTTTCGCCAGATAGTCAGCACGTTCCAGCACTTGCTGAAAGCCGGTGTCATCATTACGCGCCAGCCACACCGCCGGCCAGGCCGGAAAATGCACCAGCGTGGCATGGCACCCGACATCCACTCCCAGGGCACTGCACCACGCCTGTTTAATCATCCCGGCCAGAGACTCCGGAGCGCGGTAATCACCGGCACGACACCAGGTATCCCGGTTGACCAGCAGCATCAGGTGATAGTGTTTTTTACCTTTGCACTCCCCAAACTCCCGGGCCCAGACGTAATGCAGGATTGTGGGATGCACGCGTTTACCTTCCCGATGCTTACGTTTCTGGTAAGCGTCGATTCGGGCTTTCAGGGCATTGATGAAGCGGGATATCACAGCTGCGTCCGTTGCTGCCGGTACATCCGGGAAACGCAGGTCAACCCGCAATGCCGTCAGGCGGGGATGAACATTCAGTGCGTGCCGCACCGTCTCACGAATACGTTGCTGCCAGAAGGGGTTGTATTTGTAGGTCATGGTTAAATCTCCGTATGGTTCATACGGAATAGCCACGTCGTAAAAAATGCGCAGAATCCCTGAAGTGACCTCCGGCAGGACACTGTCTCAGGCACTCTGTGATAACCCGAACGAGCGTCTCCGGACTGACGGTTGAATTTTCAGCGTTGTTTTTTTAATGTCAAAAACCGGTTACGGGTAAGGCTGTGAGGAGGGAGTTATGGTGATACGCAAAAAGAAGTGCAGGGATTGTGGTAAGACCATCACTCATAATACGGTGTGTTGTCCGTATTGTGGCTCTGTCGATCCCTTCGGTTATTACCGAAATACCGATCGTTTGCTCTGTTTATTGGCGTTACTGCTGGTGCTGATTCTGGTTACCGTTTCAGGCGTCAGTGTATTTGTACTGTTGCCGTAGGTTACAGGGGAGGGATTATCCGGAATCAGCGGAGCAGAGCGCCCCGCCACCTCTGCGTTTGCTGTGCCAGACAGTAACGCACCGGATCCCCGGCAAATACGAGAAAACCTCAACAGAGATCGGTAATGCCCGAAAATCGGCCCATTACTGCCCACAACTCCGTACACCATTCCCTTTTGATTTCGAATGCTTTGTTGTCGCTATACCGCTTAATGTTCCCTGTATTATCCTGGTTCCCGACAACAGGAACATATTCAGCTTTTAACAATCTGAGAAACCCTAAAAAGAATCACACAGAGCAGATAACACCTGGCGCAATACCGCTGTGATTACCGAACGTTCAGGTGACATATTTCCGGACAGAAGCCGGAACGCGATCGTAAAGTTTGTTCATGGTTAGTTCTGCCAGCCGGTTGTCAACGGCAGAGTTAAAGGCTTCCAGCTCCGCTAGGGTAAGTTTATAACGCGTGTGGGAATTCACTTTTCCCGCGTCTCCTGACGTATTACGGGCTGCCACTTACCTGGTGTCCCGCAATACAGCCTTAGTGTTCCGTTATCGGGGATCCAGACGCACTGCAACAACCGGGGAAGTATTTCTGGTTAGAGCAGTGTCAAGAGGGATTTCTCAGCCCCTCACTCACCGGCTCAGTTTCAGGGCAGGAGCATTAATACGCTCAGTTCATGTCTTATACAGGAATGGGCATAGGGGGAGCTGGCGTGTCACTGCTGATTTTACGCATCAGCGTTCATGTATTTGCACTCTGATACAGAATGCTTCACAGCGCTCTGTTACCGGAGAGATTTACTCTCTTAGGTTATTCTGGCAAATCCTTTACGTTACTCTCTGATAACTTCTTATATTTATAATACCAATCAGACAGCCTTATCCCACCAGTGATACCTGTCCCTGCCCACAAGGCACGGGCTGCCCCACCGTAACCGCCCCGTAAATAACTCTGCAATTATCAGAACGCCAGTTTTCCCCTCTTCCTCACGAAAATTATCCCTTCTTTATAGCGCGCGCGTGCGGAAGCATCGTTTCGTAACAACCACCCGGCATACCGGTACGGCTCAGCCACCGTAACCTCCCCGTTTATCTCCTGGCGGTCACATTCCCGATTATTTTTTACGTTTCTCCCCGGTTGTTATGCCGGTGAAGGTGGTGCGTTGTTTTCATGACCACACCGGCTGGTTTAACAACATCCGGAGGAACATTCTCATGATCACCCCAGTTTCACTGATGGATGACCAGATGGTCGACATGGCATTTATCACTCAACTGACCGGCCTGACCGATAAGTGGTTTTACAAACTCATCAAGGATGGTGACTTTCCTGCGCCCATCAAAATGGGCCGCAGCTCCCGATGGCTGAAAAGCGAAGTGGAAGCCTGGCTGCAGGCGCGTATTGCACAGTCCCGTCCGTAATTCTTAACCGTTCATCTGCAACAGACGCAGTCTCCGGCCTGCCGGCGGCGTTCTGCTGCCTGTTATCCCCCGTGAGGAATATGAAAATGAAACCACAGTATCAGACCCGTTACGAGCTGCTCCACGAAAGCTACCAGAAATGGCTGACCGGCTTCACCCGGCACGCCGTATCCTGGGGCGTGTGTCATCCGAATATCTACTACTTCCATAATCTGACGCCCGGGTGGGTGTCATTCAATGGTGAAAAACCGGAGATTGCCATCGTACCCCAGAGTCTGCACCGGCTGATTTATGGTCCGGACAAACGGGCCACACCGCCCCTGGATGATGATCTGATAGTGAATTTATGCACCAGTGAACATCTGCTGGTTCATCATCCGATGCTGGAAGGCATTCTCCTGTCTGAATGTGAACGTCTGAGGCAGCGTTCTCTGGCAAATAAACTGATCAGCCTCTTCCGTCAGTTTGGTGGCACGGAGTTGCGCCTCAAACTGGTCTGGCTTTGCTGGCTTGATTTAATGAGCGGAAACTGCCTTGACGACTGGACGGAGAATCTGAAACGGAAATCAGAAAAAGAGCTGGAGGAATGGATCATCAACCGTCAGAAGCAGAGCGCAGCACTGACGGATCTGATGGATCAGTACGTGCTCCTGGCATACCGCACAACGGTTGACGATAAGCGCACCTGATGCCAGTTGTTTCAGGGAAGCTGGTATCCGGGCAGGGTGCCAGGGCTGACTGAACGGCCTGTCTGCCTGCCGTTTCGCTCTCCGTGCGTTCTGTCACACGCTGCACCTGAACGCCGGACTGCGGGCACGTAGACAGGAAAGTCGCAGGCTGGAACTTCTGACCGGCGGGTATCAGTTATATGCCTGTTGATTCATCACCACCACGCAGCTCCTGAGCTTTAGTTCATCACCGATATTCATACATCTGAATATCGGTGATGAAATCCCCATAATAATCAATCATCTAAGTCTGAAGCATAATGGAGAAAAACTGCTCACCGGTTACTTCGCTCTCAGCTTATTGTAGTGATAACCCGAGGTAAAAATACCTGAGACATCAGACAACTTTAAACTGGCTATCTGGGGAAGCAGAACATACATGGTTTTTCCTTCCGGCACGACAGAAAGCCTGAACTGAGATTCAAGAATGTTCAGCAATGCGTTCAGTTTTTTCCTGTTTCTGAACCGGCCCGGGCCACACTGGAGAATATAATTTTTCCTGACACGGGGCGGGCATTCTCCGCGGCACTCCTCAATGAGCCAGTCGAACAGCTCCTCGGCGTCCTTCTGCTGCAGTTCAGATTCATCAGGTAACGCAAATAATTTTTTATATTCATCTGTGTACCACGAACTTATTACGACAGCAGACGTCATGATATCGGCAGAGATTTTCCCTTCACCATAGCTGAAATACTGAAATAACGCTGCAATTCTTGCAATGTTTTCTGTTTTTTTTGAAACATGTCCCCGAAACGGGCTTAAGGGTCCGGAAGGGGATAAATCCTGCTCCAGAACATTATAGTGCTCAATAAATATTTTTTGCGCTTCAGGCGAAAAATGCAGACAATACCGTTCATCCTCACTGGATTTTTCAATACTGCCTCTGGCCAGTTCCATTAATCGTTCATGAAATGCCGTTAATGATCCTCCCGGAATCACAGCTCCGTTAATAAAGCGTTTCCCCTGCGTGGTTGCAGGTTTACTGATAAGACAACGGGCAAGAAAACCACTGTCCCTGGCAACAGAACCTTTTCGCTCCATATATCGGTCAAAAAGACCGGGTTGCACCATGAGGGATAACGTCATTCTGGCATTTTCAATCATCTGTTCGGGTTCATTCTTTCTGTCCACAGACAATACAGAGCCATCCCACATTTTGTTAATAAAAGGCAACTCAGACAGGGTATATCCATCAAATATAATACCGGCTTCATCTGACATAATACCAACTGAACGCCATTTACCACAAAGCTGATTCTTAATTGCCGCAGTCGTGGCATCATTAAAAATGAATTTATACCTCACAGGTTCTTCCGCACTGTTTTTCTGAAGTACTTCCAGTTGTCTGAGGGTTTCTGACTCATCCGCGCCTTTGCGGAGTTCTTTATTCAGTTTTGACAACAATGCTTTTTTCTGAGCCTTTAAAAGCTCTTCCTTGTTTTTCCAGACAGCCAGTTCACTTTTGTATCTGGAATATAACTGCATCTCCTGCTGGTACAGGGGCTTCATTAATAATTTGTCCACTGCGGTTTTTCGTTCTCCGGACTCGGCAAGCGTCAGGAAAAAAAGAGAGACCGGCCCCCGCAGTGTATTCAGTCTGCAGACATCAATCAGATTCTGGCAGACAAGTGAAACAGCGCCCAGGGCAGACGCTGCCACAAGCCCAAGGGGAGCCTGCGTAATTTGCTGAGCTTCAATAACGGCATCACGAATGAGTGGAGGCAGCGAACTCAGGGGAAACTCATCACAAGGCTGACCGAATGACATAGTAACCTCACTATACACAGATATAAAAGCACTGCAATTCTGGCTATTAATAGCAAAAATAGCAGTCAAATCAATATGAGGTAAAATTTTTTGTTGATTTAATGGTTAAATAATAACCACAGTGTATTTTGCTGCTGAAGAAAGACAAAATGAATCTGTGTGTCCCCTCCTTCCCTTCGGAGCACATCCACTATTCAAATTTTACACAACCACGTACGAACAAAAAGCATCATCCCGGGTATTGCAGATACCGGTTTCCTGCCGGGAAGAATCATAAACAGAACACCGGGAATAACGCCTTCAGGAATCACCCCCCCTCCTGAAGAAGAATAAAATAAAGAAGACTACAGTTCCTGCACTGAATGCTGAGTACAATATTTTATGGACAGGATGACATTTTTATAAATAACAAAAACCATTTAATACTGATACATCAATAAAATACTTCTTCCCTGCTGACACAGATAAAATGCACCATTTTTTCTTCAAATACTTCTGTATAATCGCCAGCCAATGATGAGAATGGATTAAAATAACACTTCTTCGACAAACACAAAAACAGCCTTCATTTTACATCATCATCCAGTTTCAGTTAACCCCGGACGAGCGACAGTGTTTCAGTACAGGAATTAAAAGCCAGCTTTTGCTCAGTAAAACACACTCAACTAATAATATCTCAGCAGATATTATCCTGACCAGGACACCTCACATTACTGAATTCTCTTCCGACAGTATCACTGCACAAATAAAAAAGAACGGGATAAATATTCAGACCGGAAGAATGGTGTCACAAAAGCATTTAATCATTACGCATGACCAGGAAGGGAAACACTTAACCACATGGTATCAACAGATATCATTACGTGTGCACTCTTATAAAAAACACACAGAAGAAGTAAGATAATTATAAACGTAAATTTAATATCTCCCACTGACATCTCCCCCACAATACACTAAAAAATACTCACAGCAGTAAACACAGACACACCTGATAATCATACAGCCGATAAATATTTTCCCCTTTACGGAGAAATCAGCCTGCTGTTTAACAATAACGGCGTATTTTCATGGAAGGAGATCACCCAGTAACGGATAAGTCCTGATCTCCTTCATGTTAATACGCAACAATCCCATCGATTCAAAACAATTTCAGACAGATATTATCTCCGTGAATCCCCCGCCACCTTTCCGGTGCGCGGGGTTTTGTCTTTTTTCACCGGGAATACATGTATGAATCCGTCTGATGCCATTGAGGCAATTGAAAAACCGCTCTCCTCCCTGCCTTACTCACTTTCCCGTCACATCCTGGAACATCTGCGCAAACTCACCAGTCACGAACCCGTGATTGGCATTATGGGTAAAAGCGGGGCCGGTAAATCCTCACTCTGTAATGCACTGTTTCAGGGGGAGGTCACCCCGGTCAGTGATGTTCACGCCGGCACCCGGGAAGTGCGGCGCTTCCGTCTGAGTGGCCACGGTCACAGCATGGTTATCACTGACCTGCCCGGGGTGGGCGAGAGCCGGGACAGGGATGCAGAGTATGAAGCCCTGTACCGTGACATTCTGCCCGAACTGGACCTGGTGCTGTGGCTGATTAAAGCCGATGACCGCGCCCTGTCTGTGGATGAGTATTTCTGGCGACACATCCTGCACCGGGGACATCAGCAGGTGCTGTTTGTGGTGACGCAGGCCGACAAAACGGAGCCCTGCCATGAATGGGATATGGCCGGCATTCAGCCTTCTCCCGCACAGGCACAGAACATTCGGGAGAAAACGGAGGCGGTATTCCGTCTGTTCCGGCCCGTACATCCGGTTGTTGCCGTATCGGCCCGCACCGGCTGGGAACTGGATACGCTGGTCAGTGCGCTAATGACAGCACTTCCCGACCATGCCGCCAGTCCCCTGATGACCCGCCTGCAGGACGAGCTGCGCACGGAATCTGTCCGGTCTCAGGCCCGTGAACAGTTTACCGGTGCGGTGGACCGGATATTTGACACGGCGGAGAGCGTCTGTATTGCCTCTGTTGCACGCACGGTTCTGCGTGCCGTCCGTGACTCGGTGGTCTCTGTTGCCCGCGCTGTATGGAACTGGATTTTCTTCTGAACAGTCTGCCAGGGGAAATGCCTGATTACATTGCGTTAACCAACTGAAAACATGATACACCCCCCTCATATCCACCTCTTTCTCTTGCGTGACTGCCTTGCTGTTAATAGAATAAAGCGATCGATAAAACAGGTATCAATCGTTGCTATCGATCGTTTATAGTGGTTAATGGTCTGCGAAAAGGCAGCTGAATCTCTTCATCATGCAGAACGGAATTGCACACAACGGACTGATACTTCTCTGGCGGATGAGAGAGGGGAAGCATTTATGCCCGGGAAAAACCACTTTATCTGACCATGCTGTTTTGTACCTGCCGGTATCCACATTTGTGGGTACCGGCTTTTTTATTCACCCTCTGTAAGGAAAAGCTGATGAAACGACATCTGAACACCAGCTACAGGCTGGTATGGAATCACATTACGGGCACCCTGGTGGTGGCCTCCGAACTGGCCCGCTCACGGGGAAAACGCGCTGGTGTGGCGGTTGCGCTGTCTCTTGCTGCTGTCACATCAGTCCCGGCACTGGCTGCTGACAAGGTTGTACAGGCGGGAGAAACCGTGAACGACGGAACACTGACAAATCATGACAACCAGATTGTCCTCGGTACGGCCAACGGAATGACCATCAGTACCGGTCTGGAGTATGGGCCGGATAACGAGGCCAATATCGGCGGACAATGGATACAAAATGGCGGTATCGCCAACAACACTACTGTCACCGGTGGTGGTCTTCAGAGAGTGAATGCCGGAGGAAGCGTTTCAGACACGGTTATCAGTGCCGGAGGCGGACAGAGCCTTCAGGGGCAGGCAGTGAACACCACTCTGAACGGCGGTGAGCAGTGGGTACATGAAGGCGGGATTGCAACGGGTACCGTCATTAATGAGAAGGGCTGGCAGGCCATCAAATCCGGCGCAGTGGCAACCGACACGGTTGTGAATACCGGCGCGGAAGGGGGACCGGATGCGGAAAATGGTGATACCGGGCAGACCGTCTACGGAGATGCCGTACGCACCACCATCAATAAAAATGGTCGTCAGATTGTGGCTGCTGAAGGAACGGCAAATACCACTGTGGTTTATGCCGGCGGCGACCAGACTGTACATGGTCACGCACTGGATACCACGCTGAATGGGGGGTACCAGTATGTGCACAACGGCGGTACGGCGTCTGGCACTGTTGTAAACAGTGACGGCTGGCAGATTGTCAAAAACGGGGGTGTGGCCGGGAATACCACCGTTAATCAGAAGGGCAGACTGCAGGTGGACGCCGGTGGTACAGCCACGAATGTCACCCTGAAGCAGGGCGGCGCACTGGTTACCAGTACGGCTGCAACCGTTACCGGCATAAACCGCCTGGGAGCATTCTCTGTTGTGGAGGGTAAAGCTGATAATGTCGTACTGGAAAATGGCGGACGCCTGGATGTGCTGACCGGACACACAGCCACTAATACCCGTGTGGATGATGGCGGAACGCTGGATGTCCGCAACGGTGGTGCCGCCACCACCGTATCCATGGGGAATGGCGGTGTACTGCTGGTCGATTCCGGTGCCGCTGTCAGTGGTACCCGGAGCGACGGAACGGCATTCCGTATCGGAGGCGGTCAGGCGGATGCCCTGATGCTGGAAAAAGGCAGTTCATTCACGCTGAACGCCGGTGATACGGCCACGGATACCACGGTAAATGGCGGATTGTTCACTGCCAGAGGGGGCTCGCTGGCGGGCACCACCACGCTGAATAACGGTGCCACGCTTACCCTTTCCGGGAAAACGGTAAATAACGATACCCTGACCATCCGTGAAGGTGATGCACTCCTGCAGGGAGGCGCTCTTACCGGTAACGGCAGGGTGGAAAAATCAGGAAGTGGCACACTCACTGTCAGCAACACCACACTCACCCAGAAAGCCGTCAACCTGAATGAAGGCACGCTGACGCTGAACAACAGTACCGTCACCACGGATGTCATCGCTCAGCGCGGCACGGCCCTGAAGCTGACCGGCAGCACAGTGCTGAACGGTGCCATTGACCCCACGAATGTCACCCTGACATCCGGTGCCACCTGGAATATCCCCGATAACGCCACGGTTCAGTCGGTGGTGGATGACCTCAGCCATGCAGGACAGATTCATTTCACCTCCGCCCGCACAGGGAAGTTCGTTCCGACAACCCTGAAAGTGAAAAACCTGAACGGGCAGAATGGCACCATCAGCCTGCGTGTACGCCCGGATATGGCGCAGAACAATGCTGACAGACTGGTCATTGACGGTGGCAGGGCAACCGGAAAAACCATCCTGAATCTGGTGAACGCCGGCAACAGTGGTACGGGGCTGGCGACCACCGGTAAGGGTATTCAGGTGGTTGAGGCCATTAACGGTGCCACCACGGAGGAAGGGGCTTTTGTCCAGGGGAATATGCTGCAGGCCGGGGCCTTTAACTACACCCTCAACCGGGACAGTGATGAGAGCTGGTATCTGCGCAGTGAAGAACGTTATCGTGCTGAAGTCCCCCTGTATGCCTCCATGCTGACACAGGCAATGGACTAT
>OATL01000415.1_pt1 | contig 22784 bp, 22 predicted proteins | sample 1476011 | NCBI WGS metagenome assembly OATL01 (sample SAMEA2579975, study PRJEB22360) | human gut metagenome | biome: human gut; feature: human-associated habitat; material: faeces | place: Denmark | collected 2008/2010
AGCACGGCCAGCTCGGTGGCGGCCACGCCCATGCCCTCATCGTTGTGCGGGTGCAGCGACAGCACCACGGCGTCGCGCGGCACCAGATTGTTTGACACGTATTCCACCTGATCGGCGAACACGTTCGGAGTGGTCATTTCCACCGTTGCCGGCAGATTGATGATCATCGGATGCTCCGGAGTCGGCTTGATGACGTCGATCACCGCATTGCACACCTCAACGGCGTACTCCGGCTCGGTGCCGGTGAAGGATTCCGGAGAATACTCGTAATACAGGTCGATGCCCTGGGCTTCGCCCTCAAGCTCCTTGCACAGGGTGGCCGCGTCGGTGGCGAGCTTCTTGATGCCGGCTTTATCCTTGCGGAACACGACCTCACGCTGCAGCACGGACACGGAGTTATAGAAGTGCACGACGGCGCGCTTGGCACCCTTCAGGCACTCGTAAGTCTTGCGAATCAGGTGCTCGCGAGCCTGCGTCAGCACCACGATCGTAACATCGTCAGGAATGAGCTCACGCTCGATCAGCATACGAATGAAATCGTAATCGGTTTCGGAAGCCGACGGGAAGCCGACCTCGATCTCCTTGAAGCCCAACGACACCAGCAGATTCCAGAAACGCAGCTTGCGCTCGGAATCCATCGGGTTGACGAGGGCCTGGTTGCCGTCACGAAGATCGACGGAACACCAACGCGGTGCACGCTGCAGTCGCTTGCCCGGCCACGTACGCTCCGGGTAATCAAACGGCACCTGCTTATCGTATGCGACGTACTTGTTGTACGGCATCTTGCTGGGCTTTTGCGGAGCTCCAATATAACGCGCCGGAGGCAGCAGCGGGTCGTTGTTCCCTCCGTTGGACGCTGCAGCCACTGCCGCGAGATCAAACACTGAAGATTGATCCTGACCCATCACTCCTCCTTATCTGTAAAGCTGGGCAGGCCTTCTGCCGGCCCACATTGTTACGTGCATGTTACCTACCTGCACTGCCGCCCATAGTAGCGGCAACCAATCCCATATATCGCCGGCATTCCGCCATATGACGGACAGACCACGATTTTCGTCTCTTTTTCACCTCATATCCAAATTTGCCGCATTACAGTGAGCATCATGACCTTGCGATTCAACAGCGACGGCACCTTCCGTGTGCTGCAGATGGCCGATATTCAGGACGGACCAAACGTGCGCGAAGACACGACCCGTCTCATCGAAGCCGCCATCAAGAAAACGCATCCCGATCTGATCGTCTTCACCGGCGACCAGATTCGCGGATACGACCCCGCGTACATCGACACGTTCCTGCGCCGTCGCGGAGAGCAGCCGGGCACGCACATACGAGCGGTCACCGAAATCGAAGCGAAAATCCGCGGCATCAAACGCCATCCGCTCACCAAAGCGTTGCGCGCACAGCCCCCGACCGACGATAATTGGATGATTGACGGCATCGGCACCGACTCGCCGAAACTCGTGAAACGCAACAAACGCGACGGGCGCAACGGATCCGCCAACAAGCTTGAATCATGGGCGCAATCCATCAATCGCGCGACCGCCGCGACCATACTCGACAGCACGCGGCAGAAAGTACGAGACACGTTCGCAGCATTCCTTGGACCTGCATTGGAAGCGCGAATCCCCTTTGCCGCAACCTACGGCAACCACGATTTCCAGTGCGGCATTCTCGCCGACGAACAGGATGACATCTACCGAGAGTTTTCCGGTTGCATGAATCCCGTTGCCGGGTCGTCTCCTTTGGCGCTCGAACCAGGCACGTTTGCGATTCCGATCGAGGCTTCCGACGGGTCTGGGCGCATTGCGATGAGCGTGATGATGGTGAATTCCGGCGATTATGCGGATAATGCGTTTGACGGCGATCGCAGTAATTCCGGCGATCGCGAGCATGCTGGAGATACTGGAAATGCTGGCAAATCTGGCGATACTTCCGGAAATACTGGAAATGCTGCAGGAGAACGGGAATCGCTGACATCCTACGCAAAATACGCGTCGAATTCGCGCGGATGGGATTTGGCCGATTCCGACGGCTATGGCACGCCTTCGCCGGAAGCGATCGAATGGCTGAAGCAAGTGCAACGCGAGTTGGGCGAGCGCAATGGCGACGGTTTGGCGGTTCCGGCGATCGCGTTCCAGCATATTCCGCCGCAGGAGTTCTACGATTGCCTGCGCGAGGTGCCCGCATACACGCCGAATGCGGTGGAGGGTGCGCGAACGTTCGCAGGGCATTGCTATGTGTTGAATCGTGACGTGTGCAGACCTGGCTCGAGGCTTGGCGAGGCGATCGGCTGTGCGGATGAGAACGTTGGCGAAGTGCAGGCATTGCGCGATGCGGGCGGCTATTTCGCGCTGTTTTGCGGGCATGACCATAAGAACGCGTTCGTCGGGCACGTGCATGACATTGATCTTGGCTACGCGCCGACCTGCGGCTTTGAATGCTATGGTCCGAAATCGCGGCTGCGAGGCATCCGGCTGTTCGAATTCCGCGAAAACAATCCGGTCAGCTACGTGACGCGCATGCTCACGTGGGGCGACTTGATCGGGCGCTACTCCAGCAACGAATTGCGCGTGTTCTTCGAAGACCATTGCGTGACCGATCTGATCGGCATCCGCAACGAATTGCGCCGCCCGCAGGTCACCGCCACACTGCTGGGCATCGGATCGGTAATGTGCGCCGCAGCCGGCCACGCCATCGCCAAACTATTCAAGCGCTAGGTGCGGCGACGCAAGGCGTGGCCGTCGCAACAGTCGGACAATCGCCAATCTGTGGAATGCGGAAAATCTGTGGAAAATCTGCGAAATATCAGCAGAACGTCAGTGGAACAAACTGACGCCGCGACGAGACACGCAAAACGCGTTGCCAAGCCAAGTATGACGGGAATTCGGCCATACCGCACCCAATCGTGGCGCGTTCTGGCTCATCCAAATACTTGGGACGCGACCATCCGCGGAACGCGATCCCAACAAATTGAAACCGTTCTTCTCCAACAACCACTCCGGATGCTGCGTAGCAATAGCAAGTCCCTCTTCCAACGTAAGCGGCAAACGCTCGTCGGAATCGATCAACTTGCGCGCCACATCGGGTTCGCGATTGATGTAGCAGGTGCCGGTATGCGGTTCGACCACCAGGTAAAACGGACCTTCCGGAGGTTCGAAACCATCCTGCGGAAGGAAACTGGCGATATCGCGTGGCGGCATCGTGGTGAAACCAGCCATGCGATTGATCGACGTACGCGCGATCAACGATTCCGGGGAAACCAACTCGCGCGTAGGCACCAACAGAATCTGCGTACCCAAATCGGAATCCTCCAGCGCGCGGATGAGCGGGCGTGCCAAAGCACGGAACGCGGCGGCCGACATATCGGCCACATCCGGATATCCCAACGCCACGATACGGTCCAATTGCTTCTGCGCTTCTTCTGATGCCTTCGACATGTCTACCAGTGTACGCGAGCGCGATTACCGACGTTCCTAGGAACTCTGGCCTCCAAACTCCACCAATGAAGACCACTCTCCACATCTTCACATTGAGTTCGCAAATAACCGCCCTGCCGTTTTAATTGTGCTTCATATCTGCTCAACCCCGTGCCTCCAGATTCAATGGACGCATCAGCAGCAGCGACATCCCGTAACCGTATTAGATATTCATTAAGAGACGCTTCAACGGTTAACACATACCCGTATCGAGCATCGGCATGCTTCGCCACATCTGCAAAAAGTTCTCTCACCAATCCCAACAATATGGTTTCACGCTCCATGCAATCATCCCCAGAAATCAATTCAGGCAAAAGCACCGCGCCATCAAATCCCAACAGTTCTAATCGTGATTGATGCGTCCTTGCAATTTCACATAACGCCCTAAGGACCTCATCGCCGTCCACCTGTCCTCTTGAGACATCTGTTATGCCACTATCCTCATCGTTGGCATGATGAACATCTTCAAGTTGCTCAATCAAAGCATGGGAACGTAGCGACGCCTTCCGAAGACATCCCTTTGCTTCGTCGAGCTTGACCGAATCGGCATCCTGCACTTGCCCGAGCAATAAAATCGCATCGACGACGTCATTGGTCACATAATCATGTAGCGTATGGGCAATCTCCAGTTTTTCTTCTTGCCTCCGCACCATATCACGCAGTTCCATCTGACGTTGAGTCTGTTGCATTAATCCACCTATCAATGCTGGCACAAGACACATTACCAGTATCAAAAAGAACCTTTGAGAGCAACTCCCTGCGTCAATGTCTTTCTCCTCATGTCCAATCAGAGGAAGAAACCAACTCATTCCCGATACCACAGCGGCGAGCGCCAACCCCTGATTCAGCTGAAAGTACCCAATTATTCCGAGAGCCATGGCACAAGCCATAAAATATTCCGGAGGCAAAGAGTTCCACAACCCACTCGGGAATAGAGAAACACACCAAACAATAAGCGTCACCCAACTGCCATGCCATGGAGAAAAAACAGTGCAAACCAATGATCCAAACGAGAAACCGATCAGAAATAAATCACAATCAGTCATGGCGCATGACGACCGGAGTAGTGCGTCGCTTACTCCGCATAAATGAACCAATAGGCATACGAGAACAAAAGGCATCAGTGTCTTCTGAAGGTGCGACATATGCTTTAAGTCGCCTGATAACGAATTAGCAGCCACGCCAAATCTCCATATATGCATCGACTTATCCCGTATACGTTATTAATCATTTCCGGTTGATTCAACCCTGAATCAGATGTCTCTGTCTACATATCCGGATGGCCTCCACCCGTTTCCTGACGCCAAGTTTCTGAGCAGCATGATTAACATGCGAAAGCACCGTAGCACATGAGATATTGAGACGGCCACCAATTTCACCAGTAGTTAACCCCCTCGCATACATTCCAAGAATCTCCAATTCACGAGCAGAAATGCCTGCATGCGCTACTTTCGGAACAGCATGAAGGCGCGCATACGCTTCTTCAACGGAAAGAAAACCATGGTCGACATCCGCACTTTTCCCAGATGCCGCGATATGTACCGCATTTACGAAATCCGGCGAAAGGATTTCTTGCTTAGAAAATAAACCTTGCGCCCCCGCCAAAGCTAACCGTTGACGGTATTGATCAAGCGCGTACGAGCTCACACCGAGAATACCAACTCTTGAGTCTCGTAATCTTATCTGCCGACAGACATCGATTCCGGAAATACCATTCAGTGCAAGATCTAGAACGATAACTTTGACCGTTACAGCGTCAGGCAACGGTCCAAATACCATACGTTCCAACGTGTATTGCGCATTCGTATCGCTCCAGCCAATACGTATCGCCGCGTCCCTCTGACGCAACAGGAGCGATATCATTTCTAACGCGCACGCATCATTATCGAGAATCCCCACATCAATGTGAAAACCACTCTGCTTCTCGCCCATATTTTCCAGCATAGTTCCCATAAGGGGAGTCACCTATACGGCTTCCATTTTTTCTGGAATCATCATTGCCTCAGCGCTTTCCCAAACACATTATTGTTGTGTTCGCATTGAAGCGAACACAACAAATCAAGGAGATAACAATGACAATCATCAAAAAGAGAATCGTCTTCTTCATGATGGCGTTGCTGACCGGCCTCCTCCTAACTACAGCATTCCAACCTTTCGCACAAGCAGTGGAATCTCCGACGATCTCGACACCTGCCGCAATTCAAGGCCTTGACGAATACATATCAACCAGTCCAACAGGAGCCTTCACTCTCAATGAAGATGCCGCACTCACGGATGGGTACTCGCAAGAAGCCATCAATATGGTAGAACACCAGCTCTTCATCATGAATGACCTTTCCCGTTCGAAAAATTCTGTCGTAGATTCCACAACGCTGACAGTGACCATTTACCAATCCTCAGCAAGGGCACGAGGCGTGAACAAATATATAGTCCATTGGAACGGCCTCATCGAGCGCTGGATGGATAGCGACAACACAAAAGCCTACATACGAGGGCTAGAGACCGGCGGAAATGTTAGCAAATTTGTCCCTGGCTGGGTGGGAAGCATGGCCAAACTCTATTCTGCATCATCAATTGCACAGGCTAAACAAGCGGCGAAACCAGGCAGAGGTATCATTATGTTCACCCAGTACTCGACAACAGGCACTACGACTATTCCGAATATTTGGTACGGAGCACAATGAGTTTTGTCCAACCAGCAAGGATGAGGAGATTGGCATGTTTCGGCGTACAGCACAATGGATCGCATATTTCATCATCGTCATCGCACTGGTGTGCGGGCTTGAGGTCATTGGGAATCTTCCTGTTCAGTCGCAATCATCCTTGCCTTTGGGCACGCACCTTTGGCTTGTGCTATGGTGTGCGCTCGGTTTGATGATTCCAATATTCGTGTGGTTTTCCAGAACCTATCCGCCGGCGTTCATCGTTTGCACGACGGCCATCTGCACCTTGGATTGGCTCACACTCGGCTTGAAGTATTCACATATCTCCCCGGGAGGTCTGTTCTCAGGCTCGACTGTGGATATCGTCAGCAATATACTCAACGCCATCTCGCTCATCGTATTGTTGTTCGCATGGTCGCGCAATGACGACAAGTAGCGGACAGTAGGCACTGGGCGAAACCATCCACGCTAGACGCGACGCCGCGCGCCGGACCAGCATGCGGATAGCGGGAACGGCTTGACGGCGGGTTTTCGTAAGATTGAACAACGCATGTGGCCGCCCACGAAGTCGTTTGGGGCCGGCTGGTCGACCTCAAGCGTGAAATCATACGAAACCGTTCCAGCATAAGCGAGAGGTTGTTATGTCCGAAAAGATTAAGGTCGGCATTCTCGGAGCTACGGGCATGGTCGGACAGCGCTTCGTCACGCTGCTCGAAAACCATCCGTGGTTCGAATTGGTCACCCTTGCCGCATCCGCGCACAGCGCCGGCAAGACCTACGAAGAGGCCATCGGCGGTCGCTGGAAGATGGAAACGCCGATGCCGGAATTCGTGAAGAACATGGTCGTCAAGAACGTGGCCGACGTGGAAGACGTGGTCAAAAACGTCGATTTCGTGTTCTCCGCAGTGAACATGCCGAAGGCTGAGATTCGCACCATCGAAGAGGAATACGCGAAGACCGAAACGCCGGTCGTGTCGAACAACAGCGCCCACCGTTGGACTCCGGACGTGCCGATGGTCGTGCCGGAGATCAACCCGGAGCATTATGAGGTGATCGAGCACCAGCGCAAGCGTCTCGGCACCACGCACGGCTTCATCGCCGTCAAGCCGAACTGCTCCATCCAGGCCTACACCCCGGCACTCGCCGCTTGGAAGGAATTCGAGCCGCGCGAGGTTATCGTGAGCACCTATCAGGCCATCTCCGGCGCGGGCAAGACGTTCAACGACTGGCCGGAAATGGTGGGCAACATCATTCCGTTCATCTCCGGCGAAGAGGAGAAGTCCGAGAAGGAACCGCTGAAGGTGTTCGGCCGCGTCGATGAGGAAAAGGGCGAGATCGTGCCGTTCGACGGCCCGCTGAAGATCACCTCGCAGTGTATTCGCGTGCCTGTGCTCAACGGCCACACCGCCACCGTGTTCATCAACTTCGGCAAGAACCCGACCAAGGAAGAGCTCGTCGATCGCCTGGTCAACTACACGAGCAAGGCTTCCGAGCTTGGATTGCCGCATGCGCCGAAGCAGTTCATCCAGTACCTGACCGACGACGATCGCCCGCAGGTCAAGAAGGACGTGGACTACGAGGGTGGCATGGGTGTTTCCATCGGCCGTCTGCGCGAGGATTCCATTTTCGATTGGAAGTTCGTGGGGCTCGCTCACAATACTTTGCGCGGCGCTGCCGGCGGCGCTTTGGAAAGCGCCGAAATGCTGAAGGCACTCGGCTACATCACCAAGAAGTGATAACGATCTGCATATGTTCTGCAGTTACGCATGATCATGCATGATTGCACATGGTGATATCTGATTTCTGCAGAACATAATATTGCGGAGGATTGTTGATTATTCAGCAATCCTCCGCTTTTTCATTTGCAGATTATCTGAAAAAAATATCTGTAAAACAGATATGGGAATAAAAAAGACTTGGCTGAGACGCCTCAAGCAATCCAGTCAAGTCTTTTTTCGATTGTTATTGCGCGGTATTGCGTCAGCGACCAGTACCGCCATACACCACGGCTTCCACCTGCTCGGCATCCAAGCCGTAGGCAGTGTGCAGCGCGCGGACGGCGTCCTGCAGCTGCTCGAGCGGGACCAGCGCGGCGATGCGGATTTCGGACGTGGAGATCATCAGCACATTCACGCCCTCGTCGCTCAGCGCGTTGAAGAACTTGGCAGCCAAGCCGGAGTGGGTCTTCATACCCACGCCCACCACGGCCACCTTGCCCACGTTGGCGTCGATGTCGAAGGACTGGTAGCCCAGCTCGTCCTGCTTCTCCTGCAACACATCCCGCACCTTGGCAGCGGCGGAACCCGGCACGGTGAAGGAAATATCGGCGGTGCCGGTGGAAGCGGAAGCCTGCACGATCATATCGACGTTCACGCCGGCCTCGGCCAGCAGCGTGAACACCTTGGCGGCCATGCCCGGCTCGTTCGGCACGCGGCGCACGGTGGCCAGCGATTCGGTGTTGTCGTGTGCGACGCCGGAAATGATCGGGACTTCCGGCCCCAGATCGGGGAACAGATCTCCCAAGGACTGGTTGTTGTTTTCGCTCATGTTCTTACCTTTGTTCGTAAAGTCTTGGTTTTCTTGCGATTGCCTGCGATGTCTCGCGATTGCCGAATGCGAATCTCAGATATCTCAGATGTTCGGCAATGTGCGCGGATCGACGTCTTCCGGCACGATCAGCGTGCCGCGACGGTGGGAGAAGGAGCTGCGCACATGCAACGGCATGTCGAATCGCTGCGCGTATTCCACGCAACGCAGGGCAAGCACCTTGGAGCCGCAGGAAGACATTTCCAGCATCGACTCGTAGTCGATGACGGGGATACGGCGTGCAGTCGGCACAATGCGCGGATCGGCGGTGAACACGCCATCGACGTCGGTGTAAATCTCGCATACGTCGGCGTCCAGCGCCACTGCCAAAGCCACTGCGGAGGTATCGGATCCACCTCGTCCGAGCGTGGTGGCGTCGCCACCCTCATTCACGCCCTGGAAGCCGGCCACGATGGCCACGGAACCCTTGTCGAGCGCACGACGCACGCGGTCAGGCTTCACGGCCTTGATATGCGCGGTACCGAACTGGGCGTCGGTCATGAAACCAGCCTGGGAGCCGGTGAAGGAGTAGGCGTGAGAGCCGGCCGCATGAATTGCCATTGCGAGCAAACTCATCGAAATACGCTCGCCTGCGGTCATCAGCATGTCCATCTCGCGCGCCGGCGGGTTGGAGTCGATGCTGAGCGCCTGATCGATCAGGTCGTCGGTGGTGTCTCCCATTGCGGAGACCACGACGGCCACGTCATTGCCGGCGTTCTTCGTTTCGATGATGCGTCGGGCCACGCGCTTGATCGATTCTGGGTCGGCTACGGAAGAGCCGCCAAATTTCTGCACGATGAGAGCCACAACTTATCCAATCTTCTTCAATGTGTTGCCCGCCAACATACTAAGCAGGCTGGTCAATTATAGGAAAAATCCGATTTGTCAAGCCCCTGCACGCCCAACATGCGGAACAATATATGGGATCCACACATTTTTTTCGGCGTACGTTCCGTCAAATCTTCCGCAGATCGCCCGTACGACGCCTGCGCAATCCAATACATGCCAGCGCAAGCCAGCATAAGCAACGCGCAGGCAATGTAGCGTCAGACCGCGCGACGCCCCGCCAACGCGCGTCCGAGCGTGATTTCGTCGGCATATTCAAGGTCGCCACCGACCGGCAGGCCGCTCGCCAATCGCGTGACTTTAATGTCGGTTTGCGAAAGCAGCTGCGACAGGAAGCTGGTGGTCGCTTCGCCTTCCACATTCGGGTTGAGCGCGAGGATCACTTCGGTGACTTCGCCGTCTTTGAGCCGTTCGATAAGTTTGGCGATGTTGAGGTCGCTGGGCTGCACGTTGGCCATCGGGTTGATGACGCCGCCGAGCACGTGGTACAGGCCGCGGTATTCGCGCGTGCGCTCGATGCTCATCACGTCTTTCGGCTCTTCGACCACGCAGATCACGCTGTGGTCGCGACGCGGATCGGCGCAGACCGGGCATGGGCTGGTTTCGCACACGTTGCCGCAAATGTCACAGAATCGTATTTTCTCTTTGACTTCGGCGATGGCGTCGATCAGCCCCTGTGATTCCTCGTCGGATGCGTTGAGCAGGTAGAAGGCGATGCGTTGCGCGCCTTTCGGCCCGATGCCGGGCAGGTGCGCGAACGCGTCGATCAGTCGTTGGATGGCGCCGTCATAGGCCAGTGCCATGGTTCACCTCTCCTTGGTTTCCATAAGATTCGCGATTATGCAGTGCTTACGATTGCGTTGATTCGTCGATTTTGCTCGGTTTCGCATTTTTGCTTGCGACTGCACCGCCATCAGTCGTCGAGATTCTTCTTCTGCTGCATGTTGCGCGGGTTTTTTGCATCGTCCGGCCCGAAATCCTCGACTTTTTTCACCTCGAACAGTCGGGTCAGATCGTCCACGCTTAACGCGGTTGACGCCCCGATCGACTCGTCGCTCATGGAATATTCGTCATCTTCCGCGGCGACCTGCGGCATTGGCTGCGCCGGCGCGGAGAACTGCTGGTTCCACGGATCGGCATTCGGCTGGCCTTGCTGCGGTGCCGCGTCCTGCCGCGGTGCGCGATGCTGGTGATTGGCGTGCTTCGGAGCCGCCTCAGGTTCCGTTGGAGCATACATGGGATCCACCGGTCCTGCCTGAATCGGCATGGGGTTACCCCAAGGATCGTCGTCCACCGGCGCTTGCTGCGGTACAGGCATCGGTGCCGCCCAAGGATCAACGTTATCGCTGACATCGGGAACAGCCACATGTTTCGCATGTTGTTCCGGCGCTTTCACATCGTTGACGCCGCTTGCGACCACCGATTGCGGTTGCATCGGCTGTGCAGATGCAACCCAAGGGTCATCATCCGGAACAGGCCGTTCCGGATGATGGACTTCCTGCGTCGGGGCCGCCCATGGATCGACTTCCTCGGCTCCACCGGCAGCAGCTCGATGGCCCTCCTCATCGCCGGAATCTCCGGCATTGCCACCGTCTTCGGCGCTCTTCGCGCTTGTGCCGGCCGGCTCCTTGCCGGAGGATTCGAGACCTGCAGCAGTACCAAGATTGGCCGTCAGCAGCGTGGCCGCTTTAAGCTGTTCCTGCACGAGTTGCGCATTGATCTTGCTCTGCTCTTCCGGGCTGAGTTTGCTCCACGGCACCGATTCGGACCCGTCCGCCAGCTTTTTGGCAGGCGCGAGTGTGACGCTCGGTCCGAACGCCTTATGCACTTCGGCGCGGACGATTTTCACCACTTCGGTATTGCCGTCCACCGATTCCTTTGCCACCGCTTTGGCAAACGCGTATTTGCTGAGCGCCTTGTCGAATTTGATCCACAGACGGTCGCCGCTCAGTAGCACGCGAGGCACTTTTTCACGGCTTACGTAACGTTGCACGTCTTCCGGAAGGGCTGCGACCAGCGCATCCCACTTCTGGTCGGGGGTGCGATCGTCATGAATGGGAGCTGGTACGGAAGTTGCGGCAGGCGCAGCGGAAGCGACGGAAGTCGTCGCATTCATCGCCTGCTGCACGTCAGCAAGCACGGAAGCCACGCCGGATGCGACGGCATCGGCAGGATTCGTCGGCGCCACGGACGGCTGCACAGGCGCGGAAGGGGTATCGATCACAGGCGCAGAATCCTGCGCCCGCACATTTCCTGCGGCATGTCGTGCCGCACGGCGACGGGAGCCGGCCATGGATCCACGCGACGATTCGGCAGCCGCGGAAGTTCTGGCATCGCCGGCAAAATCAGGTACACCGGAAGATGACGCAACGACAGCCATCCCTTCCTCACGCCCGGCCAACAAGCGCGCGGCAAGCAATTCCAATCGCATGCGCGGCGAAATCGCACCGGTCATATTGGCAAGCGTCGCATTGATCGTGTCAGCCATCTGCGTCAGCGCAGACAATCCCAAAGCGGAAGCCTGACGACGCAAATCATCCATGTTCTCGGCGGCCGCATCGTCGGAAAGCACGCTTTCCGCACGCTCTCCACCCAACGTGAGCACCAGCAAATCGCGTACGCGGGCAAGCAAATCCTCAACAAATCGACGGGGATCGAAACCACCGACCACGACCTTCTGAATCACGCCATACAGTGCTTCGCCATTTTTGTCGGCAACGGCGTCGACGGCCTCGCCGATCAGAGCGTCAGGCGTGAAGCCAAGCAACGCAACCACGGAGTCGTATGCGATGCTGCCATCGACCGCACCGACCATGAGCTGGTCAAGCACGGAAAGGGTGTCTCGCACGGAACCGCCGCCGGCACGCATGGCAAGGCGCAGCACGCCCGGCTCGGCTTCGATATGCTCGTCTTCGCAGATCTGCTCGAGGTACGGGCCCATAACCTCCTGCGGCACTAGGCGGAACGGGTAATGGTGGGTGCGCGAACGGATGGTGCCGATCACCTTGTCTGGCTCGGTGGTGGCGAAGATGAACATCACATGCTCCGGCGGCTCCTCCACGATTTTCAGCAGCGCGTTGAAGCCTTGCGGCGTGACCATGTGGGCTTCGTCGAGAATGAAAATCTTGTAGCGGTCGCGGGCGGGGGCGAATCCGGCACGTTCGCGCAGTTCGCGGGCATCGTCCACACCGTTGTGCGAAGCGGCGTCGATTTCCACCACGTCGATGGAACCGGGGCCGCCTGTGGCGAGGTCCTTGCAGCTTTCGCATTCGCCGCACGGGTGCGAGGTCGGGCCTTTCGCGCAGTTGACGCAACGCGCGAGAATGCGTGCGGAACTGGTTTTGCCGCAGCCGCGCGGACCGGAAAACAGGTAAGCGTGCGTAAGTTTGTTCTCATCAAGCGCTCGCATCAGCGGAATCGTGACCTGATCCTGCCCGATCACGCCGTCGAACGTGTCGGGACGATACCTTCTATAGAGTGCCAGTGCCATCGCAATTCCTTCCGCTGTGGTGTCACTAGGCTACCGATTAATTACGACACGTTTTTTCTCAAAGACCGGCCGCACAGCCTGCCCGTAACGGTGAAGCGCGTGTCCCCAAAGACAAGCGCCGCGGCAACGTTTAAGCTGGGAGTGACGACATCGACACTACGAAATTGACATTGTGTCAATTTACGGTTTAGACTGAGGGCAGTCAAGAAATTGACAGAGTGTCAACGTGTCGCGCAGGTGAGAGACGCCACTCGAACGAAGGAGAGAAAGCCATGGACGGACAGCACAACGCCTCCGCAACAACAGTCGGAGACGCACGCCGCGCGCAAATCGTGCATGCAGCCCGCGCAATCTGCCTGGAAAAGGGCTTTTCGAAAATCACGATCAGCGATATCGCAGGTCGCGTAGGCATGACCAGATCTCTCTTCTACCACTATTTCCAAGACAAAGACCAAGTTGCGGACGCCGTGCTCGACGACGTCATCGACGAAGTCATCTCGCAATTGGAGGAGTGGAACGCCAATCGAGAAGTCGGCAACATCTCGAAAGCGCTCGATGACGTGGTGCGACTGACCCGTTCCCTCATCGCCGATGAGGGCCCGTTCAGCCAACGCATGATCGAAGACGGCAACGCGGGACTGTACATCAAATTCATCGACCGCGTGGCCGATCGCATTGCGGAATACATCTGCAATTCGACAGTGCGCGATTTCGAGAAATTGCATGGCATGCCCATCACCAACGAGCATGAGACGTTCTATACGCTCATCGTTGGCCTGATTTCGCTGATCAGACTGCATCCCGACATTGAAGACACCGTCATCAGACAGGTCGCGGCACAGACGCTGCACCTGAACGAATACATGTAAAGTAGGCCGTATCGGCTTCATGGCGCTCAAATACAAGTGGGGCAAAATCGGCAAGTCCGAATGGTCCAAACGCTTCCCGTTCGCACTCGTGGCCAACGTGCTCGCACTCGGCTACATCCTGTACCGTGCGAAGAAGCAGCACGTCAACCCGTGGCTGCAGGAAGTCTTCAAGGGCACCCGCGACTACGAGCAGGCCATCGCCCGCCAGGAAGTCGCCGCCTAATCCCAATCCGCGTTCGCTAGTTACAGCATTCGCTAATTACGTCATTCGCTAATTACAGAAAATCCGGTATTCGTAAGATGCAATTCTCACGAATATCGGATTTCTATTATCGACAAGAAATTACTTACGACATATTTGATGTCACGCAACAGCACACGCTGGCTGCTGTCACACTGCAGATCACCGCACGTCGCTGAAGATCACTGAAGAAATTCGCCGGTAATCGGGTCGCGATGGTCTCGTTTGATGATTTCCAGCACTTTTTCCTCGGTATTGGAAGCTTGGCTTTCCATTACGGCCGGCGGCACGAGCACACGCAACGCACGCCCCTGGGCCACGACCTTGACAGGCAGGCGACCAACATATTCGCCGTCCGCCATCAAGACCGGCGGCTCGTCGCCTTTTTGCGCACGTGTGATTTCAATATCGCGCACACGCTTCCACCCAAACACCTTGCACCCGAGAATCTTGCCGCTATACGCGTGAGACACCGCATCCACGCATTCGGCAACATTAGGCACGTGGTCGAGCCATACCAAGTCAAGCAGCCCATCCGAGAATCGTGAATATGGCGAAATCTCAATGCCACCGCCAATATGCCGTGAATTGGCCACCGTAAGCAACGGTGAAATAATGTCTCTTTCTTCCACCGTTCCATCGGCCAACGTGGCTTTGATGTGGTATCCGTACCGCTTCATATGCGTCAATTTCACAATCGCTGCCACGAAATAGCGCACCGAACCGTTGGGCAAGCGGGAATGGTTGGCACGGTCGTTGATACTCGCATCCAAACCACACGACAGCATGCCCGCGTAGAAGCGGTTGACCGCCGGACGCAATGGCACGTCCGAATCGCTGACCAGATCATCGCCGGTACTGGAATCGACGGCATACCCGCCCTGCAACGACGTGGCCAAACCCATATCAACGTCAATATGCGTGCCGCGCACAATCGCGCCGACGATGCCGTCGACAGCGGTTTCCACGCGATTGACCGGCAGCTCAAGACCGCGGGCGAAATCATTGCCGGAACCCGTCGCCACAATGCCCAACGGTTTACCGGAACAGCCCACGGCATTGGCTCCAAGCGCAATCATGCCGTCGCCGCCGACCGCCACCAGGTAGTCGTATTCGTTCCTGCGATTCCTAGCATTCGCCAAGGAATCGTCGAAGCTCTCGCCGGTCACGTCGATCACGTTGAAGCCATGCTTGCGCCCGGCCTCTTGCAGCAGCTCAACCACCTGCTTGCCGACCTCGGCACCCTTGCCTTTGTTTGACGTCGGATTGCCGACAACGGCAACGGTCGCATTCACACATGACGTTTCGCTCATACTTCAGTACGATAACCGCGATTCGCTCCACACGCCACATGCGAACGGCTTTCCATACAAATGGCCGCGTTTTGTGGAACGAATGTTCCTTTACGTAGAAAGATCCCTTTTTACGAAGCGCGATTTCCCGCACAATGTACCGCTCCACACCACGCTTATTCGCAGACAATCGGCCCCGCCCGTGACTGTTTGCCGACATGCGATACGAATGGCATTTGCGTGCCGACCTGCGCTTCGACCAGCACATCCTCGCCTTCTATCGTGCAGGATCCGATCGTCGCATTATTGCCGGATATAGTGCGTTCCGCCACGGAACAAGGATCGGACGATCCCGAATACAACGCATTGGCCGCCGCTACCGACGCCAGGTCGGCCGCATTCTGCGCGCGATGCAAGCACAGCAGCAGATTGCCCGCCGACGCGGCCGCGCCCAGCATGATGGCGGCCACTGCGATCAAAGCCACACCGGATATGGTCCCCGAACCCTCATCGGACCCGCGAATCCAAGCAAACCAATGTTTCACAAGGCGTTTCACATTATCCATTCCTTTCCGACCCGCATCCATCAAATGGTTGCCAATAGTGTTTCACAACATGTTTCACACGTCGTATGTCGCAAGCTCCAAACCTCACAGACCTCCATGCACAGGCCACAACCAACAATCCCGCATCTCACTGCGCAGAGACCAGCACGCTTCGGAGCAACGCTAGAAGTAGCGGGTCGCCTTGCCGGTAACTCGAGTGGGCAGCACACCGGTCGGATCCGGCACCACAGGGCATTGCACCGTGACGGTGACGAAGTCCGCCCCACGCTCGAACCGTACCGTCGCCGAACCTCCCGCAGCCGCCATGGCCGCGGTCCTCGCCTTCGATTCGCCGCCCGTATCATCAACCGCGAAAGCCCTGGCACCGGCCGCCGCCGCATCCTGGCAATTCATAGACACCACGGACGCACGCCCCAAGCACAACACCAAAATCGCCACCGCCGCCACGCAGGGGAGCACCACCGCGAATTCCGCGGTGGCCGCTCCCTCATCGGCATCATCGGTATGGCGTTTCCACCATTGCCTCAGCATGAATCACCCGACGCTCAACGCTTTCTTGATGATGTTGGTCAGCAGCGTTTTGATGGCATCGGATTTCATAATGCCCACCAAAACGGCTGCGAATCCGGTGGCGGCAACCAAAACCACCGCATATTCGGCAGTGGCAGCGCCTTCCTCCGGTTCGACGGTCAGCGTGCGCATACGCGCGTCCAGCAGGCATACCGCTTTGCCGGCCCGTTCACACATGGCATGCAGCAGCTGCCCTGCCTTGCCCATCAGGCCTGGCGAGCCATCGACATTGATTGGCATTTCGTTGTTCATGGCGTTCCTTTCGTTCGAACAACCTCGGCCAGATGGCCGAGTGCACCCAGTGTTGCGCATCATCACGCTCGCAGGAGCGTTTTCCCGGGGTTGTGGTCGGAGGACGTAAGTTATCCACACCCTCGGCGTGTCATCCACAGTTATCCACAAAACTTCGTGAATTATCGGATCTCGACATTCCCCGCTTTTCCGCTATCGTTACGCGCACATCGTCATCCCACAAACGACATAACGGCCGGAATAATCCCCACCGCAACAAACGCAGGAAGAAAGCACAATCCAGTCGGCAGCAACAGGCGGATCGACAGCTTTGCCGCAGCCTGTTCGATCTGCGAACGCTCATCCCAATCCAATTGTTCGACCGCTGTTTCCAAACGTTCCACCGGCGAGGCGCCACTGTGCCATGACGAGGCGAACGCATCGCGCACCACCGCAAGATCGCCATCATCCGGCCATGCGTCATTCCAAGGAATTCCCCTATTCAACTGTTCCCCGGCCGACCGCAGTCCCGCACCGAAATCTCCCGCAGCGATATCGCCCACGGCAATCAGCGCGCGTGGAATGGAGGATCCCTGCCGTATGGCGACGCTGAGCATCTCCAATACCAGCGGCAGCGGAAGTTCCCGCACTCGTTCGGCGGGCGCAAGGTCGGCTGGCACGCGGACCGGCCTCCACTGCTTCAGCCATATCGCTTCGGCCGCGCACACCGCCGCCATCAGCGTCCATATGCCAGTCATTACATAATTCCTTTCATATCGTCATACCATTCATGCCGTCTTGCCGTCCATATCGTCTTGCCTCATCAACGCGCGTATCCATACGAGTCCGAACCCGTAGCAGACACAAGCGAATCCAAGGCATGCCCAACCCCTGACCCCTGAAAAGAGGAAGGTCAACGGATGCGCTCCCATGCCTTCCCCTAAAAGTACGGTGAGCAGCGGCAGCGCCATCAGAAGTTTCACCGTCGCTTTGGGCATGGCGAACGCGTTGGCACGCAGATCATCCAATAATCGTTGCCGTTTCAACGATTCAGCCACCGCTTGCAGGCATCGGCCGGTTTCGCATCCGAGCGTCAGACTTAACCGGCAGGCCGCATACAACTCGCCGCTCAACCGTTCGACTTGGCCGCATTGCTCTTTGGGCGGGCATCGGCCGCGGATCACCATGGTTATGCGAAGCCTGGTAAGTTCGGGTGTGGCGAACGGCGTTCCACCCAATTCTTCGAACGCCTGCACCAATGCGGCTCCGCTGCGCACGGATGCGCGGAGGGAAGCCACGCACGCCACACATCCGATGGCGGGCAATGGTTTCGCCGGCATGTTCGCCTCTTCGATTCCGTCAGACCGCCCACCGAATCCTCCATCAGGTTTTTCATCAAGGCTTTCACCTGCGCGCCCCACTACATTTCCCGCCCGTTCGCCCACATCGCATACGTTTCGGCGAGGCCACAGCCATACGGCCAGTCCGCACAGTACCGCGCAAATAATGCTGAGACTTTCCATCTGCCCACCTCGATTCAACGACTCCATACGCGCACGAAATCAGGCCACTGTTGCGAAGCCCGCATTTGGTTGCCGTTCCACCCGGCCAATAGGTTTCCCTGCAGTTTTCCCTCTGCGAATTCAAGCCTTCCTATTTGCGTGATGCGCCGCCTGCCTCCCACTCGGCCCACATGCAGCACTACGTCGAACGCGTCTTGCGCGAGCGCCGCGGTGGCTTGCGGATTCAGCCCGGCGAGCAATCCCAAGGCCACCAATCGTGAGGGAACCGCCGTCACCTGATTGGCATGCAAGGTGGTCATGCCTCCGCGATGCCCGGAATTCAGCGCGCGCAGCAGATCCACGATTTCGCCGCCCCTGCATTCGCCCACCACAATGCGGTCCGGCCGCATACGCAACGTCGCACATATCAGCTGCGACAGCCCTATGGCGCCTTTGCCTTCCATATTGGCGTCGCGCGTCACCAGCGACACGTGATTGGCATGGTTGAGCATGCCAAGTTCGCGCACCTCCTCCACGGTGATGACGCGCTCCCCCGGCGCGCATCGCATAAGCATTGCTTTGAGCAGCGTGGTTTTGCCCGCTCCGGTTCCGCCGGTCACGAGCACGCTGGCCCTTCGTTCCACGAATCCTTCCAGCAAAGGCATCCATCCGCTTGGAAACATGCCGTTTTCCACCAAAGATTCCAGACTGGGCGCAACAGCGTCCGGCAATCGTATGCTGATGGCGGCGCCTTGCGGAACGAGCGGTGCGATAACCGCGTGCACGCGCACGCCTTCCACCGTGGACGCGTCGGCTATCGGGCAGGCGTCGTCGAGCCTTCTGCCAAGCTGCGAGCACAGCCTCACGGCGAAATCGCGGATGGCTTGGGGACTGCTGAATGGCACGCGCAATGTATGCGGCCGCATACCTTGGCCGCGATCCACCCACACCGTTCCGTCGCAGGTTACCGCGATGTCGGTAACGCCCGGCTCGGATGCGATATCGCTAAGTGGCCCGAGTTCCATGGCTGATGCTCTTTTCTCCCAACGCTTCCTGAATGAGATCCGCCAACGTTGCGATGGCTTTCGCGTTCGTACGATTGGGTTTGCGCAGTCCAAGCCCTTCCAAGAGTTCGCTGCAAAGCTTGGCATCCGGTTTGATGACCGCGGTGATATCGCAGTCGAGGTATTCCGCCGCTTCCTCGATTGCCGTCGTACCATGGTCGTGTACGGTTCCGCGCGGCTGCACGCCTACAAGAAACTCCCGTTCCTGCGTTGCGGCATCGTGTTCTCCGATTGAACCGTGATGCGCCCGCAGATTCGCTTTGGCGCGCGCAAGACCAAGTACCGTCAGTTCGACCACGGTAATGCGGATGGCCTTGCGCAGTTCCGTCAAATCCTGCAGTCCGTTCCATTGCCCCATATCGACGACGACCACGCTTCGCACCTGCGATAGCGCATGAATGCACGCTTGCACTTCCCACGATTGCGGATTTTCGGTTTTCCAAGGATCGCATGCCAGCAATGGCACACCATCCCAGATTGGCAGCTCCCGCAGTAGCGCTTTGCCGTCGATATTGCCAAGCGGAGCGCTGATTTCCCCGAAGCGTGAGCCGTCCTCGTTTTCCACGCCAAGAAGCACATCCAGCCCACCTCCTTGCAGATCAGCGTCGACGAGCACACATTTGAGGCCGCGTTCGCTCAGCTCGCGGGCCAGTAAGGCGGCCAGAGTGCTCGTGCCCACTCCTGCCACCACGGAGTCGATAACCACCACATTGCCCATATCGCAGGGTTCCTCCACCGATGCGCGACCGCATTGCGCAACCATGCCATACGTTCCAGGCACAGCGCCAACCAGTTGCGTTCCACCGCGATTCGATCCCGGCGGCGTATAGAACCGTTGCGCAGAGACGGTTCTGCGTTGTGTCGGCGGTGACGCTTGCGGCGCGATCGCGCCGGCGACCGGCAACAGCCCGCCCGACGGCAGCGGCACCGGAGGAACATTCGAAAAAGACGTTGCATTACTCATACCGTCGATTGAAAAGCTTCGGCGAGCACCATTGCAAGCTGAACCGGCCCTGTGGTCGGAGGACGCGAGTTATCCACAACCCCGGCGTGTTATGCACCGTTATCCACATAACGACGATAATCGGCGTCCGTCGTTTTCCCGAAAAACTCCCTGAGAACAGGCAAACAAAAAGGAAGACCCGCCGGAGCGGGCCTTCCTTGCAAGAACCTTAAGGGCAGAATCTCTGCACAACAACATCGTCGTAACGGTAAGTCTATCCAATGCCCGTTCAACGTAACGACCTATCTTGGCCATACACTCTTTGTGGGCTCTGCTCTTTAAGTTGTTCTTGTACTTCGTAATTATGCTCAGCAATCCGGCAACCGCAAACCGAAACCGGCTGATGTTCCGTATTTGTCGCAACTGTTGCTTTACGATCGCAAGAATCATAAAAATGCTCCATCGTGTGCGAAACGCAAGGCGTGTTTGTTCGTTTGCGTGCGTTTGCGACAAAAACACGGCGTGTCGACACCCTAATTTGCACAATGAGCGAACGAATGTTAACTCCAGCTAAATTTTGCCGGCTTTTTACAGCATTTCCAGCCACTTAAGGATAAAGTAGGAAAGTATGGCACAGATTTTTGACGCACCCTCGAAGGCGATCTTGCGCAGCCAGATAGCTGAGCATATCGCCGAGACCGATAAAAACGACAAGCGTGAGCTTCAGGCCGGCGAAGAGCCGTTGCCGAACGACCGCTTCTTTGACCGCGAGTTGAGCTGGCTGAAGTTCAACAAGCGAGTCCTCGAACTTGCCCAAGACGAAGATCTGCCGATCATCGAACGCGCAAGCTTCGCCGCGATCTTCGCGAACAACCTCGACGAGTTCTTCATGGTTCGCGTCGCAGGTCTGAAGCGCCGCATCGACACCGGCATCGCCGTGACGGCCGCCTCCGGATTGAGCCCAAGGCAGCAGCTGCGCGCCATCAGCGAGCAGGCGCACCGCCTGCAGGACGAGCACGCGCACTACATGATCGATCACATTCTTCCCGACCTGGCGAAGGAACAGATCGTGCTGCTGAGCTGGGACAAGCTCACCGCCGCCGAACAGGAGCGCCTGTCTCGCTACTACCGTCAGCAGGTATTCCCTGTTCTGACGCCACTGGCCGTGGACCCGGCCCACCCGTTCCCGTACATTTCCGGCGGTTCCATCAACCTCGCCGTGCTGGTGGAGAACCCGGCTTCCGGCAAGTCCCACTTCGCTCGCGTGAAGATTCCTGGAAACCTGAACCGTCTCGTGCCCGTCGACGACATGACCGACGACGATGCCACCAACGTGCGCTACGGCTTCATCACCATGGAGAACCTGATCATCGCGCACCTGGAATCCCTGTTCCCGGGCATGATCATCAAGGAAGCACGTTCCTTCCGCGTCACCCGTAACGAGGATATCGACGTGGAAGAGGATGATGCAGAGAACCTGCTCAACGCCATGGAGAAGGAGCTGCTGCGCCGTCGTTTCGGACCGCCGATCCGTCTTGAGATTTCCGACGAGACCAGCCCGTTCCTTTCCCAACTGCTCGCCGACCAGCTGCGTGTCAGCGCCGATGAGGTGTACCGTCTGCCGGCACCGCTCGATGCGACCGTGCTCTTCGAACTTGGCGGCATCGACCGTCCGGACTTGAAGTACCGTTCGTTCGTACCGACCACCAATCGTCAGATTGCCGAGGTGGAGTCGTCCCGCGCGCAAGACATTTTTGCAGCGATTCGCGAACGCGATATCCTCCTGCATCACCCGTACGATTCGTTCTCTACCTCCGTTCAGGCGTTCCTAGCGCAGGCTGCGGCGGATCCGAAGGTGCTCGCCATCAAGCAAACGTTGTACCGTACGTCCAGCAACTCCCCGATCATCGACGCGCTCATCGACGCGGCGCATGCGGGCAAGCAGGTGCTGGCACTGGTCGAAATCAAGGCACGCTTCGACGAAGACGCCAACATCGCATGGGCACGCAAGCTGGAACGCGCCGGCGTGCACGTGGTGTACGGCATCGTGGGCCTGAAGACCCACTGCAAGCTGAGCCTTGTGGTGCGTCAGGAAGCCGACGGCCTGCGCCGCTACTGCCATGTGGGCACCGGTAACTACAATCCGAAGACCGCCCGCATCTACACCGATCTCGGCCTGCTGACCTGCGATCCGGTGGTCGGCCAGGATATGACCCGCCTGTTCAACCAGCTGTCCGGTTATGCGCCGAAGTCGAGCTTCCACCGTCTGCTGGTAGCGCCGCGTACCGTACGTTCCGGTCTGATTCAGCGCATCCGCCGCGAAGAGGATGCGGCACGCGCAGGCAAGGAAGCATGGATTAAGATCAAGGTCAACTCCATCGTGGACGAGAAGACCATCGACGCGCTGTACCGTGCAAGCCAGGCCGGCGTGAAGATCGACATCGT
>OATL01000431.1_pt1 | contig 22083 bp, 19 predicted proteins | sample 1476011 | NCBI WGS metagenome assembly OATL01 (sample SAMEA2579975, study PRJEB22360) | human gut metagenome | biome: human gut; feature: human-associated habitat; material: faeces | place: Denmark | collected 2008/2010
TGGTGAAATGACATTTACTAATGGTAGTGGATTTGAGGAGATTTCCCCTATTGAAGCTGATTTGATGTTGGGGGATTTATGGAAAATAAAGGAATTGGACTTTTAGGGAAAGTGTTGGAATGATTTTTCTTTGTAAATGTATTTGTCCTGTTTTACCGGATCTTTATTTGTGAGGTATTCTGAGTTAAATACTAATAATTGAAAATTCATAATTATGAAAGGAATTGTTTTAGCCGGTGGCTCGGGTACCCGATTCTACCCAATCACTAAGGGAGTGAGCAAGCAGTTGCTCCCTATTTTTGATAAGCCGATGGTGTATTATCCTATCAGTGTGTTAATGCTGGCGGGCATCCGGGATATCTTGATTATATCAACGCCCTATGATTTGCCGGGATTCAAGCGTCTGCTTGGGGATGGCTCTGATTATGGGGTGCGTTTCGAGTATGCAGAACAGCCCTCTCCGGATGGATTGGCACAGGCATTTACCATTGGAGCAGAATTCATCGGTGATGACAGCATTTGCTTGGTGCTAGGTGATAATATCTTCCATGGTAATGGATTTACCTTGATGCTAAAGGAGGCGGTTCGTACTGCGGAGGAAGAGAATAGGGCTACTGTTTTTGGCTATTGGGTGAGTGATCCGGAGCGTTATGGCGTGGCCGAGTTCGACCAGGCCGGCAGTTGCCTGAGTATCGAAGAGAAGCCGGAGTGTCCCAAGAGCAACTACGCCGTGGTCGGATTGTATTTCTACCCGAACAAGGTTGTTGATGTAGCGGGTAGCATTCAACCGTCCGCACGTGGAGAGTATGAGATCACTACGGTCAACCAACGATTCTTGGAGGATGGAGCGCTGAAAGTCCAGACTTTAGGCCGAGGCTTCGCTTGGCTGGATACCGGTACGCACGACTCCCTGAGCGAGGCATCTACGTATATCGAGGTATTGGAGAAGCGTCAGGGGGTGAAAGTGGCCTGCTTGGAGGGTATTGCATACCGTCAGGGATGGATAACCGAGGAGCGTATGCGAGAGCTGGCGCAACCCATGCTTAAGAACCAATATGGGCAATATCTACTAAAGGTAATTGAGGAATTAAAGGAGACAGGAGATCCGAATTTAGGTTAAGATGGAGGTAATAAAGACAGATATAGAGGGCGTGGTGATCATTGAGCCGAAGGTGTTTGATGACGCTCGGGGATACTTCTTCGAGAGTTTCTCGCAGCGAGAGTTCGAGGAGAAGGTTCGTAAGATAAATTTCGTACAGGATAATGAGAGTATGTCCTCATACGGAGTGATGCGCGGCTTGCATTTTCAGAGGCCCCCTTTTACGCAGAGCAAATTGGTGCGTTGCGTGAAAGGATGTGTCCTTGACGTAGCCGTGGATATTCGCAAAGGAAGTCCAACTTATGGTAAGCATGTAGCCGTTGAATTGAGTGAGGATAACCATCGCCAGTTTTTCGTGCCCAGAGGGTTCGCTCATGGATTCGCGGTATTGAGTGAGATAGCTGTTTTCCAATACAAATGCGATAATTTCTATGCTCCGCAAGCGGATGGGGGCATCTGTATAAAGGATGAGAGTCTGGGCATAGATTGGCGGATACCAATGGATAAGGCCCTTCTCTCGGAGAAGGATATAAAGCATCCATGCTTGGAGGATTTTGACTCACCGTTTGATTATCATGTAAATTTATACCTTGAATTTGAATAAGATGAATATATTGGTGACAGGAGCCAACGGGCAGTTGGGAAACGAGATACGTATCATCACCCGGGAAAGTGATGACCACTATGTATTCACGGATGTGAATCAAGTGGAAGGAGTAGAGACTGTCTTTTTGGATATTACGGATTTGGAAGCGGTGAGGGTACTGGTTGCGGAGCGGCGCATCGACGTTATCGTGAATTGCGCCGCCTATACCAACGTAGATGCGGCGGAGAGTAATGAGGCGTTGGCCGAGAGGCTGAATGCCGAGGCCCCGGAAAATTTGGCCAAGGCGATGAAGGCGGTCAATGGTTTGTTGGTGCAGATCTCTACGGATTATGTGTTTGGCAAAGAGCCTTACAATGTGCCCTGCCAAGAGGATCAACAGGGTACGCCAACCGGTGTGTATGGTATGACAAAATTGCGGGGTGAGCAGAAGATCATGACTGTAGGTTGCAAGCATGTGATAATTCGTACCGCTTGGTTGTACAGTGAGTTCGGGAAAAACTTTTGCAAAACGATGATGCACCTTACGGCTACTCGGCCCCAACTGAAGGTGGTATTCGATCAGGCTGGTACACCGACATACGCTTACGATTTGGCGAAAGCCATAGCGGCAGTCTTGCGTGATTATGCGACGGACATAGCTTGCGCTATTTATGGCAAGAGCGGCATCTATCATTACTCCAACGAGGGGGTCTGCTCTTGGTTCGACTTCACGAAGATGATCGCCGAATACAATGGCACGACCGCTTGTGATATCCGGCCTTGTCATAGCGACGAGTTCCCCAGCCCCGTAAAACGTCCGTCCTATTTGGTATTGGACAAAACAAAAATCAAAGAAACATTCGGCGTTCGAGTTCCTTATTGGACGGAATCCTTAAAACGATGTATCACTAATTTAAAAAACAACTGTTAAGAATCATGGCAAAACGAAATATAGTAATCACCGGTGGTGCGGGCTTCATCGGCTCTCACGTTGTACGTCTGTTTGTAAACAAATATCCGGGATATAACATCATTAATTTGGACAAGCTGACCTACGCCGGCAACTTGGCAAACCTAAAGGATGTGGAGGACAAACCAAACTATAAGTTTGTGAGGATGGACATTTGCGACTTTGAGGCGTTCTATCAATTGATGCGGGATGAGCAGATCGATGGTATCATCCATTTGGCGGCCGAGAGCCATGTAGACCGAAGTATCAAGGATCCGTTTACATTCGCCCGGACCAATGTGATGGGTACTTTGGCTTTGCTCCAAGCCGCTAAGTTGTATTGGGAAAGCCTGCCGGAGAAGTATGAGGGTAAACGCTTCTATCATATCTCTACCGATGAGGTGTATGGAGCGTTGACGATGAACCATCCGGAAGGAATCGAGCCCGTCCTCCGGTGAGCATCACTTGGCATACGGAGATGATTTCTTCTATGAGACAACGAAATACAATCCTCATTCGCCCTATTCAGCGAGTAAGGCAAGTTCAGACCATTTTGTACGTGCCTATCACGATACTTACGGCATGCCGACCATCGTGACAAATTGCTCAAACAACTATGGCCCCTATCAATTCCCGGAGAAACTGATACCCCTATTCATCAACAACATCCGTCACCGCAAGCCGCTACCGGTCTATGGCAAGGGCGAGAACGTGCGCGACTGGCTGTTCGTGGAGGATCATGCCCGTGCGATAGACTTGATTTTCCACAACGGAAAGATCGCCGAGACCTACAATATCGGTGGCTTCAACGAGTGGAAGAATATCGATATCATCAAGGTGGTGATCAATACGGTGGATAGTCTGTTAGGACGTAAAGAGGGTGAGGATATGGATCTTATCACCTACGTGACTGACCGTTTAGGCCATGACGTACGCTATGCCATCGACTCAACAAAGTTGCAAAAGGAACTCGGCTGGGAGCCTAGCTTGCAATTCGAGGAGGGTATCGAGAGGACTGTGAGATGGTACTTGGAGAAGCATGAATGGTGTGAAAATATTATTAATGGTGAATACCAAGATTACTATGTAGAAATGTATGGAAATCGTTGAAAAATAATTATAAAATGAGCTATATAGTCAACAAACAATACAAAATAGCCGTAGCCGGTACCGGTTACGTTGGTTTATCAATTGCCACTTTGTTATCACAGCATCATGAGGTGGTAGCCATAGACATAGTTCCTGAGAAGGTAGATTTGATCAATAATAAAAAATCACCGATTCAAGATGATTACATAGAAGAGTATTTGGCTAGTCATAAATTGAATTTGAAAGCTACGCTAGATGCGGAGATGGCTTATAAGGACGCTGATTTTGTGGTGATAGCGGCTCCGACAAATTATGATAGCCAGCGAAATTTCTTTGATACGTCCGCTGTTGAGGCTGTGATAGAGCAGGTGCTTCGTTTTAATCCAAATGCTTTTATGGTCATTAAAAGTACGATACCTGTTGGTTATACGATTTCCGTACGTGAGCGGTTTCATACAAAGCGTATTCTTTTTAGTCCGGAGTTCTTGAGAGAGTCTAAGGCTTTGTATGATAATTTGTATCCTAGCCGGATCATCGTGGGTACGGATTTGTCTGATCCGGAATTGGTAGATGCCGCTCATATTTTTGCTGAACTGTTGCAAGAAGGTGCTATAAAAGAAAATATAGATACCTTATTTATGGGGTTGACAGAAGCTGAGGCCGTAAAACTATTCGCAAATACATATCTTGCACTACGTGTTTCTTATTTTAATGAGTTGGATACGTATGCGGAAATGAAGGGGTTGGATACTCAATCGATCATAAATGGTGTGTGTTTGGATCCTCGTATCGGTAATCACTATAATAATCCTTCTTTTGGCTATGGGGGGTATTGTCTGCCGAAAGATACAAAACAATTACTCGCTAATTATGCGGATGTACCCGAAAATTTGATAGAAGCGATTGTGGAGAGTAACCGGACTAGGAAAGACTTTATAGCAGATCAAGTACTTCGTATGGCGGGTTATTATGCTTACGGGGAAGAGAATGAATGGAGTAGTGTACGGGAACATCCTGTTACGATCGGTGTTTATCGATTGACGATGAAGTCTAATTCTGATAATTTTAGACAATCTTCTATTCAAGGAATAATGAAACGAGTGAAAGCAAAAGGAGCTACTGTGATTGTTTATGAACCAGCCTTGTCGGATAATACTACATTTTTTGGGTCAGAAGTTGTTAATGATTTGGATCTCTTTAAAAAACGTAGTGCGGCTATTATAGCCAATCGATATGATGTGGAATTGGATGATGTGAAAAATAAGGTATATACACGAGATGTATATAGAAGGGATTAATCTAAATTAAGGTTAGCGTCCAAAAATGACGTATAGCATCATTCAACAGAAATATAGATCTTTGTTGCTGTAATTAAAACCCAATTAATATGTAGAGCAATAACAATTCTGAAATTTTTTTCCTCCGCTACAAATCCGAAGCGGTCACGAACAAGGATTCCATCCGATCCTTCTGTTTTAGAAATAAGGTACCGTATAACCTGTTTGAAAAATGGTTAAGATGTTTTCATAGGAGATGGGTTGAAATCCGTACATTTAAGGAGGCTGAACATCAACTGTGCCTGTCACATGTCCGGGCTAATATGTTAAAGCGTATGATCAAGGAGGTGAAAAGAGAGCCTTGGTCTTTACGGACAGTTTGGATTTCTTCTTTAGAAAGGAACGTGATTATAATGAAGAGAATCTTATTCTTGAAGAAAGAGTCTGATGATCACTTACTATGCAATGTAACAGTATGTTACACTTTGGTCGTGACGAAGGTGTAGAAATGGCAGCTGCATATCATGGTGTAATCAGTACTGTGAGGCAGCGGGGGAAGTGAGCTTGGGATTTCCTTGGTGAATATTTTAAAAATATTTTTAATGATTGTAAGGACTTTGTTAATCTCATACCCCAGAATATAGAGTTGGTATGTACTAATGGTTAAATTCAATGTTTTTAACATAAAATTAGGTAGGTGCTACAAAAGAGCCTATACACTGGTGCATGCTCTAATTAGAGTACCAACAAAGGTGTTGCGTGATTGCCATAAATTAATTAGGAAAGCACTATTGGCGGTTTACTTTTGTTTATGTGGAGTCGATTTTTAAGATATCTCCTCTTCTATGTCTTCAACTCCCATGGTGTCAATCATGGGAGTACATATCGCCGATATGCTTATCGGTATAACGCCAAAAAAGAAAGAGGAACTTCCATGGAAGTGTTTGCAAGAAATGAGAACCACAAAGGTGCGATGATGAATGTGTAGATGATAGAATAGACTGTAGAATCGATATAGAATAAAGATTTTGTACCGGTCTTCTTTCTCCCTTCGGGGAGGTAAGGAGGCCGGTTCTGTTTTTATGTATGCCTTGATGATCCATATATAAATGTGGGATTCGGCCTTCTGCGGCGCAGGGATAAATATTCCCCCTGTGATCGTGGAAATGAAAAATCTTATGAAAGATTTGAAGGGACTATTAGGCGAATTTCGGGGTTGGCCTACCGTTGAGTTGTTTAGTGTGCGTCTGGCCGGATTGTCGGCGGGAGATAGAGAAAGGCATTTGCTGGGGTTTTGTAAGCTGGCTTTTGGGCATTATGAAGAGTTGCCGATGGGATATCGGAGATTGGTGGATGGTTATTTGGATGGGGAGCGAGGGGAGAACTTGATGGTGTGGTATTTGACAAGGCATACGCCGTGGAAGAATGCCCGTTATGAGTTGCATCGACCGGACTTGTTTTTGCGGATGGCGAAGCTGGTGGAGTTTACGGATCGGGATGGGCGTTTGCCTTATTCTCATTTGGCGGCTTGTTTATGTATGGCGTTTTCCGTCCGGAGTTTATCGGATCCTAATTCGGAGGTCTTGCCGAAATCCTTGGCTAGCCGTTTGAGCGCATTGAATATATTACCAAGTGATATTTTGGAACTGGCGGGGAAGAGGGAAATAACGGATGAGATGTGATTCTTTATTGATAAATGTTAAATGTACGTGGATTGAAGTCGATGAAATTTGGTGTGTTTTTCGTTGATTTGGGAATGTGTGTGTTGGCTGCTAGGTCGTTAACTGTTTTGCGTCATCGAAGTCAGGCTTTGTGGCTATTATACCTTTGTCATGTGTTCGAAGCATGGTTACATTCATTTATTCATTAAAAACGTATAGTTATGGCATTGAAATTTAAATTAGTAATGAGAAAGAATCTAGGTGAGGATCACGAATCTATTCCTGAAAAGGTATACGCTCAAATGGTGTATGGAGATCTGGTTACTTTTGATGAATTTGCGGAGGAGGTGGCAGATAGCTCTGGTGTAGGTAGCGCTAGCGTGAAGGCGGTTCTGGATCGTATGAATGTGGTGTTGGTCCGTCATTTACAGCATGGCAGGCGTGTCAGTGTAGGTGAGCTGGGACTTTTCCGCTTTTGTTTCGGATCGTCGGGGGTACCGGATGAGAAGACGTTTTCAACGAACTTGATTCGGGAGCCGAAAGTACGGTTCTACCCGGGCAAGGCGCTACGCGTAGCCAAGAGCCGGACAAGTTTTGAGAAGACTGTGCTTCCAAATGAAGAAGATACGGGTGGAAACGGGAGTGATAGTGAAAGTCCGGATGAAATCTAAGAGCTATGAGGCGTTTGACGATTCAATTAATTGTTGCGATCCTGCTCTCAATGAGCGGGATCACACTTCTCTTCAGCGGATTCTGGATTGATCCGCAAGGATTGATCGATAACAGTGTACTGGTGGCTTTCGGTGAGATCAGTACGTTTGCCGGGGCCCTTTTTGGAGTGGACTACTCTTATAAATTGAAAATTAATAATTGAAAATTGAAAATTATGGAAAGACATGATAAAAGGTTAACAGAGCATTTTTGTTTGGATGAGTTTACTTATAGTGGTATTGCCGTGGACAATGCGATAAATAATCAGCCTCCTCCTTGTGCATGTCTAGCGCTTCAAAATTTGGCAGTTGGTTTATTGGAACCATTACGTCTATTGTATGGGGCACCGATTGCTATATTGAGTGGATATCGGAATGAGAAGGTAAATCGTCTTGCTGGCGGGGTCGTTACCAGCCAACACTTGAAAGGAGAAGCGGCAGATTGCTATGTTGCCGATGGGCCGGAAAAATTGTTGGATGTATTGCAATGTTCCGGTTTAGTATTTGACCAAGCTATATTATATGGACGAAGACGTTTTTTGCATCTTTCCTTAAAGATAAATGGAAATAACAGGATGCAAGTGTTAGTTTATATGCTTTGTGTTGTCTGTATGTTCTGTAGTTGTGGAGCGTTAGTTCTTTTTTAATAATAAAACTGTGTGGACTGAAAAGGATATGATATATTTGCCTCCTATGATTAAACTTGAATATCTAAAAAAGATACGTGTTCGTTGGATTATATTGGCGATTTTTCTTGTCGCAATATGGATCGTGATGGGAAATCCCAGATTAGGCGAATGGTATTCCCGTTCGATTTATCCATGGGTATCGGGTATGCTATCTCGTTTCTCCTGCTTGTTCCCTTTTTCCGTAGGGGATTGTTTTATTTATGGTAGCATCGCCGGGTTATTAGGGTATCTGTCGTATGCGATTATAAGGAGGCGGAGGATCGGGAGGACAATAAGGCATGTCGTGGAATATCTGGCATGGGTGTATGTCTGGTTCTATATCGCTTGGGGATTGAATTATTTCCGGGAAGATTTTTTCACTCGTACGCGAACCACTTATGTGCCTTTTTCCTCGGAACATTTCCAATCCTTCTTGGATGCCTACACGGATTCCCTGAACGCCTCATGGGTTCCGATAGAGACGATCGATCGGGAGGTCGTGAAAGAGGCGGTGCAGGAAGGATATCGGGAATTGCCTACTCGTTTCGGGCTTACCACTCCCGGAACCTATCTTCATCCTAAAACGATGCTGTTCTCCCGGTTGATGAGTGGAGTAGGGGTGATGGGATATATGGGGCCGTTTTTTACGGAGTTCAATTTGAACGGCCAGCTCTTGCCCGTGCAATATCCCGCCACCTACGCCCATGAGATGGCTCATGTGCTTAGTATATCCAACGAGGCCGAGGCTAATCTATACAGTTATTTAATATGCACGGGTTCTTCCGTGCCGGAAATCCGGTTCTCTGGTTACTTCTCTTTGCTGCCTTATGCGCTGAGTAACGCATATGTGGCTTTGGATAAGGACGCTTTTGAGGCATGGAAGAAAAGATTACGCCCCGAGATCAAGGACTTGTATAACGAGAAAGTCGCCTATTGGCAATCCTTATACAGCCCGTTGATCGGCGAGGCACAAGACGTGGTCTATAATCTTTTCCTGAAAGGCAATAAGATACCTACTGGAACCGCTAATTATTCGGAGGTGATCGCCTTATTGATCGCCTTGGAAGGAGAATGATTTATTCATCATTTAACTTCCTCCAAATAAAGCACCCGGCTCGAGTAATCATTCTGTTTGTGATAATCGACAATGTGATTATAAGGGATTTCCAGTCCGTTCGCCATGAGATATTCTCCGGTGAAAGCTTTACCCTCGAAGGCCAGAGGCTCGTTGTCGATCCGGTTCAGTTCGCAGACTCTGTATTTCTTGTCTGGGGATAATCCGTTCATCTTTACACGGGGTAAATGTTGGTTGACAAAATGCTCGGTCTTCCACCAATAAAATACGGCTTTGTCTTTCTCCGGTGAAGTGTACATCAAGGAAGCTACTCCCAAACGATCGTACGGAGAAACCAGACGGTAGATATCGCCGAATTGCACGACGGGACGGATCGTCTTATAATCGGCGATCGCCTTGCGGCAAAGTGTTTTCTCTTCTTCTGTCATATTCTTGGGTTGGATCTCCATGCCCAAACGGCCGCTCATCGCTACGTCGATCCGATATTTTAGGGGAATGACCCGGAATGTTTGATGGTTGGGGGCGGCGCTGATGTGTGAGGCCATGGCGATAGCCGGGAAAAAATAAGAAGTACCCCATTGCATATAGATACGCTGTAAGGCATCGGTATTGTCGCTTACCCAAAACTCATCGAAGTAAGGCATGACACCGTAATTTGCCCGGCCTCCACCGCTGGCGCAAGCCTGTAGGGTTAAATCCGGGTATTTGGCTCGGATACGCTCACAGACTTTCTTGAATCCTTCGTGATATTCGATATACATATGGCTTTGCTGATCCGAAGGCAGATATTGGGAGCCATGGTTCAGGATGCTCATATTGGCGTCCCATTTGATATAATCGATCTCCGGGTATGTTGTCATCAAGTTGTCGACGATACCGAATATGAAGTCTTGCACCTCGGGATTGGAGAGATCAAGAACGACCTGTGTACCGCCACGCCCCAGGACGATTTCCCTGTTTGGAGCTTTCAATACCCATTCCGGATGCTTCTCGTACAATTCGCTTGTCGTGTTGGCCATTTCCGGCTCGATCCAGATACCGAATTTAATACCATGCTTGTTGGCGTCGGCGATCAGGCCCTCGATGCCTCTTGGTAGTTTTCGGGCATCAACCATCCAATCCCCTAAGGACGAGTTATCTTTATTACGAGGATATTTATCGCCAAACCAGCCGTCGTCCATGACGAACAACTCGCCGCCCATAGACTGGATATCACTCATCATTTGGTCCATACCTTCTTGATTGATATCGAAATATACACCTTCCCAACTGTTTAGTAAGATTTTCCGGGCGGTCGCTCCATTCGCTATCTTATGTTTGCGTGCCCATGCGTGGAAATTTCGGCTGCTTCCGCTTAAGCCGTCCTTACTGTAAGTCAGCGCCAATTCCGGTGTACGGAAACTTTCTTTGGCTTTGAGGGTGTAAGCCGAGTTCTCCTCGTTTATTCCCGCGAAGAAATGGTGATAGTCGCTATCATCCGTATCGAAGAATAATTTGTAGTTACCGCTATAGCATAGGGCGGCGCCAATAACGGAACCGGTGTTTTCCTTTGGTTTTCCGTCTAGGGAGATCATCACTTCGGCGTGGGCGGTATGGGAGTTGCGGATACCATCCTTGTTTTTTATCATCTTGATGCCCGGTCGTAACGGTTCTTGTGCCAATTGAGCCTCGTTTGCCCATGAGCCGTATAAGTGGGAAACCCATACGTCTCCTTTCCGGATCGGCAGATAAGCGGAAGCGAAACGATTGAGGGTGATCGCTTTTTTCTCCTCATGCGTGATCTCTGTCCAAGTCTCGATGATATCGGCGTCCGGATAGGTTCTGTAACAGAGATTCATATAAAAAGGATACACTTTATCTTTTAATCGGATCGTTGTGATATCTGCCGTTTGCTCTTTTCGTGTATCTACTTTTATGACTTCCAGTTGAAGGGTCATATTCCCGTCGCCATGGGTAACGGACAATGCGCTTTCGGAGGGGCAATTCAAGCCGTAGACCGGATAAGCGGAAAATGTTTTCTGCTCGGTCTCGAGCAAGGTAGCCGCATCGGAAGTGGATAACTTGTCTCCATAGTAGATGAATCTTACCTCTCCGCCGACAGGTGCGTCTAGCAATAATGAGGTATTCCTCGTGGAAATCAATACGTCTTGTGCCCATAAACTAGTGGTCAATAGGAAGGCGCAACATAAATAACCGAATTTACTCTTAATGTTCATTTTATTAGTAGGTGTTAGATTTAAATTCAGGGGCAAAAGTAGGAGAGAGCCGGTAGGTTTCCTAATAGGATTTTATCAGATACTGTTACTTTTCTGCTTTAACTAAAATTTGTTTCACGCAGAAGAAACCTGTGCTTTCATTAATGAAAATTCCATATTGTCTAATTCGAAAGAAATCACTAACTTTGCGGCAATTTTTTAGAAGCAAGATAAATACATCGCGATATGAGTAAGAAATTTACCGAATATTCTAAGTTTGACTTGTCGAACGTAAATAAAGAGGTGCTGAAGAAATGGAAGGATGGAGACATCTTCCATAAGAGTCTGAAACAAGAGAGGGACATCCTACATTCGTATTCTACGAGGGTCCTCCATCCGCAAACGGTATGCCGGGTATTCACCATGTTATCGCCCGTTCGATTAAGGATATTTTCTGCCGCTATAAAACCATGAAGGGATTCTTGGTGAATCGTAAGGCGGGTTGGGATACACACGGTCTGCCTGTCGAGTTGGGCGTGGAGAAGGCTTTGGGCATCACGAAGGAAGATATCGGTAAGAAGATTTCTGTCGCTGAGTATAACGCCGCTTGCCGTAAGGACGTGATGAAGTTCACGAAAGAGTGGGAGGATCTGACGCAGAAGATGGGTTATTGGGTGGATATGGAGAATCCGTATATCACGTATGATAACCGCTATATCGAGACCTTGTGGTATCTATTGAAAGAGCTTTATAAGAAAGGTCTTTTATATAAAGGCTATACGATCCAACCGTATTCTCCCGCTGCGGGTACGGGCTTGAGCACGCACGAGTTGAACCAACCAGGCTGTTATCGTGACGTGAAGGATACGACTTGTACGGCACAGTTCCATATATTGGACCCGAAACCGGAGATGGCACAATTCGGCGATCCTTATTTCTTGGCATGGACAACGACTCCTTGGACGTTGCCTTCCAATACGGCGCTTTGCGTAGGCCCGAATATTACTTATCTGGCTGTACAGACTTATAATCCTTACACGGGTATCCCGATGACTGCTGTTATAGCGAAAGATTTATTGTCTGCTTATTTCAATCCGAAAGCTGCGGAGCTTTCTTTGTCTGATTACAAACCGGGTGACAAGCTGGTTCCTTTCAGCGTAGTAGGTGAGTGGAAGGGTTCCGAGTTGGCCGGTATGAAATATGAGCAATTGATCCCATGGGTAAATCCGGGTGAAGGTGCATTCCGTGTGATCACGGGTGATTTCGTTACGACAGAGGATGGTACGGGTATCGTACATATCGCGCCGACGTTTGGTGCGGACGATAACCGTGTGGCGAAAACATTCGGGGTTCCTCCTTTGATGATGCAGGATAAGGATGGAAATATGCGCCCTATGGTGGATATGACCGGTAAGTTCTATAAGCTGGAAGACTTGGCTCCGGAGTTTGTACAAAATTGTATGAACGCTTCTGATTATGATCCATGGCAAGGAAAATTCGTGAAGAACGCTTACGATGATACGAAGACGGATAAAGATGAGACGTTAGATATAGAGATCTGCATGATGCTGAAGGCCCAGAACCGGGTGTTCAAGATCGAGAAGCATGTCCACAATTACCCGCATTGTTGGCGTACTGATAAGCCGGTATTGTATTATCCGTTGGATAGCTGGTTTATCCGCACGACCGCTTGCCGTGAGCGCATGATCGAGTTGAACAATACGATCAACTGGAAACCGCAGAGCACGGGTACGGGACGTTTCGGCAAATGGCTGGAGAACTTGCAAGACTGGAACTTGAGCCGCAGCCGTTATTGGGGTACTCCGTTACCGATCTGGCGTACGGAAGATGGTAGCGAGGAGAAGTGTATCGGTTCCGTGGTAGAGCTGTTCGGCGAGATCGAGAAATCGGTGAAGGCCGGCTTTATGGAGTCTAACCCTTATAAGGACTTCGCTCCGGGAGATTATACGAAGGAAAACTACGAGAAGATCGATTTGCACCGTCCGTATGTGGATGATATTATCTTGGTTTCCGCTTCCGGCAAGCCGATGAAGCGTGAGACAGACTTGATCGACGTATGGTTCGATTCCGGCGCTATGCCTTATGCCCAGATCCACTATCCGTTCGAGAACTTGAAGGAGTTCGATAATCGTCAGATCTATCCGGCTGACTTTATCGCTGAGGGTGTTGACCAGACACGTGGTTGGTTCTTTACCCTGCATGCTCTGGGCACCATGATCTTTGATAGCGTGGCTTACAAGGCTGTCGTGTCTAACGGTCTGGTATTGGATAAGAACGGAAACAAGATGTCTAAACGCTTGGGCAACGCTGTTGATCCATTCTCTACGATCGAGAAGTATGGTTCGGACCCGTTGCGTTGGTACATGATCACGAACGCTTCACCATGGGATAATATTAAGTTTGATATCGATGGTATCGAGGAAGTTCGCCGTAAGTTCTTTGGTACATTATATAATACGTATTCATTCTTTGCTTTGTACGCGAACGTGGATGGCTTCGACTACTCCGATCCGGATGTGGAATGGAGCAAGCGTCCGGAGATTGACCGTTGGATCCTTTCTCTGTTGAACAGCTTGGTGAAGGATGTGGATGGCTACTTGGAGGCTTACGAGCCGACTCGTGCCGGACGTGCTATCTCTGATTTCGTAAATGATAACTTGAGTAACTGGTATGTGCGTTTGAACCGCCGCCGTTTCTGGGGTGGTGGTATGACGGAGGATAAGTTGTCCGCTTACCAGACTTTATATACTTGCTTGGAGACAGTGGCTAAGTTGATGGCTCCGATCGCTCCGTTCTATGCCGATCAGTTATTCTTGGACTTGGTCGCTGTTACGGGACGTGAGAACGTTGAGTCCGTACACTTGTCTGATTTCCCGGTTTACGACGAGTCTAAGATCGACAAGAATTTGGAAGAACGTATGCAAATGGCTCAAGATGTTTCTTCTATGGTATTGGCTCTTCGCCGCAAGGTGAATATCAAGGTTCGCCAGCCGTTGCATACGGTAATGATTCCGGTTGTAGACGCTCATCAACAAGAGAGTATCGAGGCCGTGAAGAACCTTATCTTGAACGAGGTGAACGTGAAGGAGCTGAAGTTCGTGGATAATACGGCAGGTATCTTGGTGAAGAAGATCAAACCGGACTTTAAGAAGTTGGGCCCGCGCTACGGAAAGATCATGAAGGCGTTGGCCGCCACGATTCAATCGATGAGCCAAGAAGATATCAACGCTTTCGAGAAAGCCGGAACGTTTACCTTGATGGTAGATGGACAGGAGGCCGTTTTGGAGCGTACGGATGTAGAGATCATCTCTGAGGATATCCCGGGTTGGTTGGTCGCTAATGAAGGTCGCTTGACAGTCGCTTTGGATATTACCGTAACCGAGGATTTGCGTAAGGAGGGGCTGGCCCGTGAGTTGGTGAATCGTATCCAAAACTTGCGTAAGAGCAGCGGTTTCGATATAACGGATAAGATCCATGTATCCATTCTTTCTTGCGAGGAGATGGATGAGGCGATCCATGATTATAAGGATTATATCGCTAACCAAGTATTGGCGGAATCTATCGAAATCATGGATAATGCGATCAGCGACGCTACGGAACTCGATTTCGAGGACTTTAAATTGTCCGTAAAGATCGAGAAAGCTTAAAAATAGAATAGCATTTCTTGCGGAAGAATTAGGAATGAAATATAGGAAAATCGATAATTATATTATCTTTGCATGCAAAGAAGAAATAATATGATTTTATATTCATTCTTAATTCTTCTTTTTGATTGATATTTGAACGATTGTTGAACCTAAATTTTTTTAGAACCATGGCAGAGAAGACAAGATATTCAGACGAGGAGTTCCGCGCTATTATATTAGAGAAACTGGAAATCGCGAAGAGGGATTACGAGCTTTTGCGATCAGGGGTTACGAATTCCGACGGTAACGACGTGGCTGATACGTCTCCTACATTCAAGGTGCTGGAGGAAGGCGCTTCTACGTTATCGAAGGAAGAGGCGGGCCGTTTGGCGCAACGCCAGATGAAATTCATCCAGAATTTGCAGGCCGCTTTGATCCGTATCGAGAATAAGACCTACGGTATTTGCCGGGAGACTGGTAAATTGATCCCGAAAGAAAGGCTACGTGCCGTGCCTCATGCGACTTTAAGTATCGAAGCAAAACAAGGAGGTGCAAAGTAAATGAGATATTCTAAAGGTTGGGGAGCAGTGTTAATCATAATACTGCTCCTTCTTCTTGACCAAGCGCTGAAAATATGGATTAAGACCCACATGCAGTTGCATGAGAGTATAGAGATAACTCCGTGGTTTTATCTCTATTTTACCGAGAATCCGGGTATGGCATTCGGTATAGAGGTGATTGGGAAATTATTCCTTTCCGTATTCCGTATCGTGGCTGTATTGTTTATCGGATATTATTTGTATAAGCTGGTTAAAGAAAATTATAAATTCGGTTTTATTGCCTGTATATCTTTGGTTTTCGCGGGGGCGGTGGGAAATATAATCGACTCGATATTCTATGGCGTGATCTTCGACCATAGTTTCGGGCAACTTGCTACTTTTATGCCGGAGGGAGGTGGTTATGCCTCTTGGCTGCATGGTAAGGTGGTGGATATGTTCTATTTCCCATTGATAGAGACCGTATTCCCTGATTGGGTTCCGATCTGGGGTGGACAGGAGTTCGTTTTCTTCCGTCCGATCTTTAATTTGGCGGACTCGGCGATTTGCGTGGGAGTTTTCCTTTTGTTAATATTTTATCGGCATACTTTGTCGGCTAGCCTTTCGAAAGAAGAGAAATAAATGCGGAGAAAATTACGGATATATGGTATGGCTTTATTAGCCACGACGTTGCTGGCGGCATGTAGTAAGGTTCCGGATGGTATTCTGTCGGAGAAAAAGATGCAGGGTGTCTTGACGGATATGTTGCTGGCTGAGGCCATGGTAAATGTGGATTATAATACTTATAAATCCGATACCATGAAGCTTGCCTTGTATGAGTCTGTATTCCGTAAGCATGATATTACACAAGCGGTGTATGATAGCTCGTTGGTGTGGTACGGCCGTAACTTGGATATTTATATGGAGGTCTACAACCGGGTCTTGGCCGATCTTAATAAACGGATCAATAACTTAGGGGATGTGCAGGCGGACGCTGCGCCGGTATCGAACCGGGATTCTGTGGATATTTGGCCTCGCCGTTCTTATCTGGTCTTGTCTCCTACCTCTGTATTTAATGGGGTGACTTTCGATATACGTCCGGAAACGAATTATTCCTCGGGCAGTAGTTTCGTGCTGGGCATGCGTGTCTGGGGATTGAATAACAAAATGGCTTATAAGCCGGAGGTACGTTTAAGCGCAGACCAAGGTGATACGACCTTGACGGTGAATAGTAAGATCACGAAAGATGGATATCACGAGACGATCTTGAAGACTATACCAACTAAGAAAGTAAAGCGTGTGTTTGGATATATCCGTATGGATAATATGGATACGACTTATTATAAGGTGTATATAGATAGCTTAAGCTTGATGAAATATAACTATGGTAAGGAGCTTGCCGAATTACCTAAGGATTCTATTAAGTAATCTCTCTATTTGTTTATTGTACTTATGAGAAGAATTGCCGCTCATTACGTTTGGTGTAAGCAGGTTTATCGTATGCATTATATCGAACTGGATGATAATGGTGTGTTTCATGGTGTTTACCCGTTGAATGAGGAGATAGCTGGAACCGCTTTTTATGATGGAGTGCTGGTGCCGGTTCTTTCCTCGGAACCGGCGATTGGTTTTAAGCAGGTGATGGGATCTTGGCCGGTGTTAACTGAAAAGATTACGCCGGGTTGTTCAGTCCATATATATCGTTTAAGCGGGATTCCCTTGGCGTCTGCGAAACTCGGCACAGACCACGGCTGTAGCGATGGCCACATTGAGAGACTCTGAGGTGTCTCTTCCTTCCGGATAGTTCGGGATATACAATTTTTCGTTTACAAAAGCCTCGATGGCGGGACGTATTCCATTTCCTTCATTACCCATTATCAAGATACCGTTTCCGGATAAGGTTTTCTCATATAAGTTTTCTCCGCCAAGGAAGGTGCCGTATAAAGGTATGGCTTGGGCAGATTGGGCCTGTAAGAACGTTTCCAGATCGGTGTAATGTATTTTTACGTGGGCGAGCGCACCCATAGTGGCTTGTACGGTTTTTGGACTGAAAACATCGGCGGTATCTTTGCTGCATACGATATGGGAAATACCGAACCAGTCCGCTAACCGGATGATCGTACCTAAGTTGCCCGGATCTTGGATTCCGTCTAATGCGAGAACAAGCTCCTTTTCCGGCGTTATTTCCGTTATATCCCAATTGGGGCGTTTAAAGATTGCGAGTACATCTTGGGGATTTTTCAGGAAACTGGCTTTACGAATATCATCTTCTTCCGCTACCAATAACTCCTTGGCCGGAATATCGCCTTGTGTAGCCATCCAAGATGGCTTGGCTATTAATAACTCACATTCAAAGGCCGGTAACATATCGGCTACCAATTTATTTCCTTCGGCTACAAAAACATTATTTTCATTCCGGAATTTCTTTAATTCCAGAGAACGGATGTATTTGACTTTGGTCTTGCTTAGCATCTTAGTTCTTTTTACAAAACAAAAGTACGGTAAATTCTTTAAATTCCAGTACATTCGCGATCGTAAAAAGCTTGGAATGATGAATCGATCTCTACGTATATGCTATTTTATCTGTATCGTACTACTGCTAGCCTCTTGTAGTACGACCAAGTTTGTGCCGGATGGGGAATATTTGCTGGATAAGGTGGAGATCGTGTCGGATAACAAGGATTATAAGTCTGCGGATTTAAAATCTTATCTTAGGCAGCAACCAAACTTCAAGGTGTTTGGTCTGATGAAGTGGCAGTTGTTTGTCTATGATTGGTCTGGTAAGAATGAGAAGAAATGGATCAATAAACAGTTACGTAGGATTGGTGAGCCTCCCGTGGTGCTGGATACGATGTTGGTGGAACAGTCCGCCATGGAACTAGAGCGTTTTTACATTAATAAAGGGTATGTCCATGCGGATGTATCAACGACGATCGATACGACACGCCATAAGAAAGCGGTTGTAACTTACCATATAAAGGCGAACGATCCATATAGGATACGCAATTACACGATGAAGTTCCCCGATCCGAAAATTGATAGTTTGGCACATCTGAAAGCGCCTCGCCGCTCTCCCTTAGCTTCTGCGTTCCGGTCCTCACAGGAAGAGTATAACCAATTAGTTAAGGAAGGAACTTTATTTGACCGGGATATATTGGACAAGGAGCGGGAGCGTATTACGACCTTACTTCGCTGGAACGGGTATTATGGTTTTAATCGGGATTATTTAGGATATATCGCTGATAGTTCTTTTAACCAAAATGTCGTGGATCTTGATATGTCCATGAAACCTTATCGGAAGGTGTTGCCCAATGGGTCGGTAGAGGATCAGCCGCATCGTCAGTATTATATTAAGGATGTAACGGTCTTAACCGATTATAATCCGATGGGGGTAGGAGAGGACGCTAGTTTCATGGCTACAGATACGATGCTCAGCGCAGGGGTGAATATCGTATATGGCCGGAACGGGAAGAGTATCCGTCCGAGCGTGCTCCGGAGGAGTACTTATATTCGTCCGGGGCAATTATTTAGTGAGAAGAATATAGAGCAGACCTATTCAGCGTTCGCTTCTCTAAGGGCTTTGAGGAATGTAAATATACGTTTTACGGAAGTAGAGGAGCGGGATACGATGAAGTTGGATTGTTACATTCTCACTTCTCCTGCGAAGATAAATACGGTGGGAGTGGATTTGGAAGGTACTAACTCGGCGGGTGATTATGGGTTTGCCTCCAGCTTGAATTATCAGCATAGGAATATCTTCCGAGGATCGGAGCTATTCTCGGCGAGGGTGAGAGGGGCTTACGAGGCGTTATCCGGAAATAAGGCGAATGGCTTTGGTAATTACTGGGAGTTAGGTGCGGAAGGGTCCTTGCTGTTTCCTCGTTTCTTGTTCCCATTCTTGAGTTCGGATTTTCGTAGGCGGCTACGTGCGTCAACTGAAGCGAAAATAAGTTACAACCTGCAAAAACGTCCGGAGTATACGAGGGCGATTCTATCTGGTGGTTGGAGTTATATTTGGCAAGATCGGGGCAATACACAGGCACGCCATACCTTTAAGCTTGTAGACTTGAATTATGTGTATTTGCCGGATAAGAATATGGACTTTATCAATAGCTTGCCGGATTATATGGTGTTGTATAACTATACGAACCATTTTATCATGAGTTCGGGATATACTTATTCCTTCAGTAATTATTCTCCCCAGAATCGTTTGAGAAACACGCATTCCCTACGTGCGTCGGTCGAGGTCGCAGGGAATTTGTTGAGTGCCTTTTCGCATCTTACGGGGGCGAAGAAAAATGATGACGGTTATTATGAGTTGTTTGGTACGGAATATGCGCAATATGTGAAATTGGATTTCGATTTTAGTAAAGGAATCGTGCTTGACAGTCGTAACAAGTTAGCTTTCCATATAGGAGTGGGAGTGGGGATGGCTTATGGTAACTCAAACTATTTACCTTTTGAGCGTGCTTATTTCTCGGGGGGAGCGAATAGTGTCCGGGGATGGTCTGTACGAGAGTTAGGTCCGGGTAGTATGGAAGTTGACAGCACGACTTCTTTCGCTCTTCAATCGGGGGATATCCGCTTGGATTTGAACTTGGAATATCGAACGAAACTTTTTTGGAAGTTTGAATTGGCGGCTTACATAGATGCCGGAAACATATGGACCCGGAATGTATCAGATGAACGCTATAAGGCTGGAAACTTTGATTTCTCTCGTTTTTACAAGGAGATCGCTGTTTCCTATGGTTTGGGACTTCGTTTGGACTTTGATTTCTTTCTACTACGTTTAGATACAGGCTTCAAGGCTTATAATCCTCAGGAGAAAAAGTCTAGGCGTTGGGCGATAACCCGTCCTAATTTCAAGGATAATTTCGCCTTGCATTTTGCCGTTGGTTATCCATTCTAAATTCAATATGTAAAAAAGTGTACTAAAAGTTTGCAAGGAAAAGAAAAATCCTTACCTTTGCACCACGAAAATAAGGATGGTCAGGTAGCTCAGCTGGATAGAGCAACAGCCTTCTAAGCTGTGGGTCCTGGGTTCGAATCCCAGCCCGATCACGAGGGAGACTCTTTTAGAGTCTCCCTTTTTTTGTTATAATCAGATGCCAGTTTTTTTCTTTTGCTTGTTTTGATCGTTGTTTATTGATCTTTTATGGAAAACTTTGAGTGTTATCTATCGGTTATTATATAGAAGATTTCGAGATAGAATTTCATAATTTTGTTTTTGATGGGATAAGGGCTATTAAGCAGGATTCCTGTATTTGAGATTAAACAGATTGTAAATATTTAAAAAGTAGATAAGATGGAAACATTTGACGATATCATTAAAGGGGATAAACCTGTATTGGTGGATTTTTTTGCGACATGGTGCGGCCCGTGTAAGGTGTTGAGTCCGACGGTCGAGGCATTGGGGAAGGAGTTGGCGGGACAAGTGCGTGTCCTTAAAATTGATGTAGATAAGAACGAGGCACTTGCCACACAGTTGAGGATCCAATCCGTACCCACTTTGATCATCTTTAAGAAAGGTGAGATCGTATGGCGCTCTTCCGGCGTGATGGATCACGGAAGCCTATTGCGGAAGGCGCAAAGCTATATCGATTAAAAGCCGTTCATCGGGATCAATACCGTTGGGATCAATAATAGGAATCCAAGGATCACTAGGACAAGGATGAACTTCCATGCCCATTTGAACCATTTATCGTAGGGGATACGGCTTACTCCTAGAACCGCTATCAGAACACCAGATGTGGGAGTTATCAGATTCGTGAAGCCATCGCCAAACTGAAAGGCCATGACGGTGGCTTGCTTGGATAAACCGATCAACTCCGAGAATGGGGCCATGATAGGCATGGTAAGGGCCGCTTTGGCGCTTCCGGAAGGAATAACTAAATTGATAAGCGTTTGAATAACGTACATCATCCCGACCGTAGCTACTTGTCCCAAACCTTCCATCCCTTTCGCTAGGTTAAAGAGAATCGTATCGATCACTTTACCGTCTTGCAGGATTACGATAATACCTCCAGCCAAGCCAACGACTAAGGCGGCGCTCATAATATCCTTGCAGCCCTCTAAGAATAGTTTCACAAGCTCATTCGGATCGCGTCCATTGGCAATTCCCGCCGCTATGCCCAAGGCGAAGAACAAGGTCGCTATTTCCATAATATACCAACCGTAGCCCATTACGCCTGTTATCAAGAAAAAGATCGTGAAGAATAAAAGGTTCAATATATATAAGTGCACGGTTTTCCGTAGGGTAAATATCGAGCTGATCACGAACGCTACGCTAAGAATCGGAATTAAGGGTAGTCCCTTGATTACGCTATTTCCTATTTTTAAGGATGTCTGGGGGTAATAGAACGAAAAGATAACGAGTACGATAGCCAATAGGACGAAACTGATCCATGCGGCTTTCGGGGTTCTGTATACGATTTCCAAGGAATTGGTACTATGCAAATCTCTCCAATATTGATCATCCTCATAGACTGGTGACAATTGAGGGTTCTTTTTTACCTTGGCGGCATAACGCAATATCCATGTGAAGCCTACCGCATTGATAATACACCAGCAAACGATGCGATACTCGATACC
>OATL01000446.1_pt1 | contig 21128 bp, 15 predicted proteins | sample 1476011 | NCBI WGS metagenome assembly OATL01 (sample SAMEA2579975, study PRJEB22360) | human gut metagenome | biome: human gut; feature: human-associated habitat; material: faeces | place: Denmark | collected 2008/2010
GCGCCTGCCACCGCTCCGGCACCTAAGCCCCAGTCCAACAATGCCGCCCAGGTTGCCGCCGCCGGTACTGCCGAGACGCCCGCGGTCGAGGATGCCGGAGAGCTGCAGCGCAAATGGGCCGAGGTTGTCGAGCGTGTCAAGGCGCGTCAGGCTTCCTACGCGGGGCTTTTGCTCAATGCCCGCGCCACGGCTGACGACGGCTCCAGGCTCACGGTCTCGTTCCCCGCGGGCTCGACCTTTGCCATCAAGATGCTTGGACGCGCCGACACGCAGTCGGTGGTCCTGCCGACAGTCAGTGCGGTCTTCGGTCGTCGTACCGTCGACTATGTCCTGGATGGGGGTGGCACGCCGGCTCCTCAACATGAGGAGCATTCTCCATCTGCACGGGCTGCGGTATCTGCGGACCCGCAACCCGTGTCCTCGGCGGCCCCTGCATCCTCGAGCGCCAGCGCGACGCAGCCAAAAGCAGCACCGATAGCGGCGCCGACCCCGTCGGCGCCTAAGCCCGTCATGGCCAAACCGGCTGCTCCGACACCCGCGCCCAAGCCTGCCTCGCCCGCGCCCAAGTCGTCTGACCTGGGCAAAGCCCCCTGGCTGCGCTCCGACAACCCCGCCGGCGCTCCTGCCACGGGCAAGCTCCCGACCGAGCCCGCGCCCCGAGCGCCCGAGCGCGCGTCCGCTCCCAAGGCTCAGCCCGCCGCGCCGTCTGCGCCATGGGAATCCGAGCAGGTTCCCTACGACGATGCCATGGTTGGCGGTTTTGTTGCCGATGCTGGTGGGGACGATCTGCCTCCGTTCGACGTGCCGGGTGCGGCGTCCGCGCCCAAGTCCGCTGCAACTGCCCCCAAAGAGGAGGACGCTCCTGCAGCTCCCTGGGAGTCCAACTCCGGTGCGGGCGGCCCCTTCGGCCATCAGGGTGCAGCCCCGAGCATCCCGCAGACCGAGGACGAGGCCAAAGCCCTCATCCGCAGCGTCTTCGGCCAGTCCACCATCTTCAAGCCGGTGGAGTAGCTGCGCAGGCGGGTATACTGCTCAAGAAGAGAGCCCCTTGCCCGGGCGCATCTGAATTTCGGACATGTGCAACGTGGTGCCGCGTATATCGCATTCGAGCAGACAGGCGCGTGACGGTCGGCCTAGGATGCTGAGGTCGATACGATACGTCGCATGGCTGTCCGTGTACTCGACTTGCTCGGCGTTGACGGTTGCTCCGATTGTAAATAAAGAGCCCAGTTCGGCATCGACAATCTTGGAGTCCTTTATCTTGACCTTGAACTCTTGGTAGAGGGACGGGCTGTTGTAGTAAATGGTTCGGGTTCCGTCGGTGCATTCATCGGTCGTCTCCCATTTGACGACGGGCTGGTCCGAGCTGGCTATCAGCAGTTCTGCTCCAAAAGCTATGGCATGGGTGATGATAACCAGTAATACCCAGACGACAAAGAGATAGAGAACCACATATGCAACGGGGTGTTTTGAGCGGATGTTTTGGAGTACGGCTGGGACATTCACGAGGGCACCTCCAAATCGTCATCTATGACAATCAAATTATACCCAGCCGCCATGCGTGCCGCCTCGAGCAGCGGCTCGGCATTTTGCCATGTAGCCTTGTAGCCCTACGCATAAACTGCCTGGTTCCAGCTCTGCTAGATGTAGCTTGAGATAATTATGCAACCTTGCATAATTCGACCTTGCATAATCTTGGGCGTGCGTCACGCTCAAGGACATGTATATCGACTGAGGTAGCGTGTCCGCCCCGCTTGCTTGCCCCGCGCCGTGGTACGATTTTTGAGTTTGAAAGTCCCGTCGCGCTCCGGCTGCCCTTGCAGCTTGTCGCGCGGCCGCACGTAAAGGAGCCATCATGGCCGGTATGAACATGCAGCAAATGATGAAGCAGGCTCGCAAGATGCAGGAGCAGCTTGCCGCCGCGCAGGAAAACCTTAAGTCCCAGACCGTCGACGCCTCTGCCGGCGGCGGCATGGTCAAGGTGACCGTTAACGGCGAGATGGAGCTCGTCAACCTCACCATCGACCCCGATGCCCTCGATCCCGAGGACGTCGATATGCTGCAGGACATGATCATGGCTGCCGTCAACGAGGCCGTCCGCGGTGTCAACGAGCTCGCCAACAAGCAGATGGGCGCCATCACCGGCGGCCTCAACATCCCGGGCATGCCGTTCTAAGACACGCATATATATGAGTGCCAACCATAGTCTGCAAAAATTGCTCGATGAGCTGGGCCGTCTGCCGGGCATTGGTCCCAAGTCGGCCCAGCGCATCGCCTATTACCTGCTCGAGGCCGATGCCGAGGAGGCGCGCCGCCTGGCCGAGGCTATCCTGGAGGTTAAGCAGGAGGTTCACTTTTGCAGCCGCTGCTTTAACTACGCCACGGCCGACGAGTGCTCCATCTGCCAGGATTCGATGCGCGATACCACTCGCATTTGCGTGGTGGGCGAGCCGCGCGATGTCCAGGCGATTGAGCGCACGGGCAGCTACCACGGTCTCTACCACGTATTGGGCGGCGTGATCAGTCCCATGGACAAGATTGGTCCCGAGCAGTTGCACATTCGTGAGCTGCTGGCACGCTTGGGCCACGAGGACATCCACGAGGTCATCATCGCCACCAACCCCAATATCGAGGGCGAGACCACGGCGAGCTACCTGGCCCGCACTATCAAGCCGCTGGGCGTTGAGGTATCGCGTCTGGCGAGCGGCCTTCCCGTGGGCGGCGACCTGGAGTATGCCGACGAGCTTACGCTTGGGCGCGCCATCGAGGCCCGTCGCACGATTTAGGTGGCGAGCCTGCTCCTGCCGTATGTCTTCATCGCGACGCACGGGGTAGCCATAATTTCCCCGTGCGACTGTAAGTTTGTTGTGCAACAAAGATGCTTTGTATCCGCTTATCGCATGGATGCTTCCACTCGCATCCTTAATTTGCCCATTCGTTGCGCAACCTTTTGGGTTCGCTGATACACTCAAATATGGATTCGAATGAATGCGCCGCTCCCGAGCGGCGTGTTTTTGTTGGAGGAGAACGCATGCGGCCCGGTGGCACTCAGACAAAGCGCGGCGCCGCGGTGCGCATGCGACGCCGACTGGGCTTGGCGCCGCGGGCGTACGCACTGCTGTCTTGCTCGCTGGTGCTGGTCATAGCTGGCGTTTCTGCCTATGGCATGACCGTGCCGTCCATGATGCAGGCACATGCCGCACGCGAACCGCGCGTGGGGCATGAGGTCAAAAGTGACCTGGGGACCACGACTGGATATGCTTGGGCAAGTGTGGTCGCGCATATTGTGTTTGGCACCGGCGACGCGGACGGCGCCGAGGCCCCGGACAACGAAGTCACGCTTGCCAATGGCAAAACCATCGTGCTCACCAACACCAAGATCATCGATCGGTTGTCCAACAATAGCGTGGCGGCAACGGTGAATAAGGTCGAGCAGCAGAAGGAGCAGGACGCCCAGCAGTCCGGAAAGCCCGGTAGCTCGGATACTTCTGGCTCCGGCTCGGATTCGTCGAGTTCGGGCGGTGGCTCTGGGTCGGGTTCCTCTGCCGGAGGGTCTGGAAACGGCGGCTCGACGGGCGGCAACACTGACAACGATGCAAACTCCGGTGGCCTTTCCGCTGCTGAGGAAGAGAGCATTCACAGCTGGCTTGTGACCAAGTACAACATGCTCGACGGCTATGTTTCTCGTGCCAATGACGTGGTCTCGACCTATAACTCTACGGGAGATCCCAGGCCGTGCGACAGCCTGATCGGGGAGATGTTTGTCATTCGAGCCGAGTTCGGTCGTCAGACATTCTCGCCCCGGTCAAAGTGGTATCAGCAGTATGCCAATCTGTGGGGCTGTTACACCAACCTATGTCAATGGGTCGGCCATTACGGCGATGATGACGTCGCGCTCGGTAACTTCAACAATAACGTGGCGGCGCTTGCCCTATGATGACCGATCTTGCATCCACCACACCACAATCGCTCGGTCGCGATCCCATGGTCGGCCTGCGTCTGGCGCGTGTCGACGGGTTTGAGCCGGCCATTGCGCTCGGTCAGGGCGAACTGCCTGCCTATCTGCGTCGTTTTACGATGCTGTTTGCCGACGATGCCACCATGCGCCGTGGCGGTATCGGCCGCGTGACGCGTGCCGTCAACGCCCAAGGCGAGGCCGTGGCACTCAAACAGCTCATCTTGCCGACGCGCGATGAGTTTGACGACGATGCCGCTCACGAGGCGCTGGTCGCCAAGTTCAAGGCGGCGTTTCGCGAGGAATACGAATGCCATCGCGCCCTTTCGGGCCTTAAGGGCTTTCCCCGCCTCTATGGCTGGGGCGAGGTCGACGGTGTGCCTGCAATTGTCATGGAATGGGTCGAGGGCGAGACGCTTGCCCGCTTGCGTTCGCGACTTGCCGTGGACGATGCCGGACGCCTGTCGCCGCTTGTGGCGGCGCGTCTGGGTCGCGACCTGTTCGATCTGCTCTGCCGTATGAGCCTGGTGGGCGAGGGCTTTGTCCATCGCGATATCTCGCCCGCTAATATTATGGTGCGTACGGCGCGTCTACCGCTTGACCGGCAGCTTGCCGAGGGCACCTTTGACCTGTGCCTGATCGACTTTGGCTCGTCGCTGGCGCTTGAGCCTGCGTCGGCCGCCCTCGACCCGTCGCGGGCGTTGGGGCCGGCTTCGGCTTTGGCCGGTACCGGCGGCAAGGCGTCGTTTACGGAGCGTTATGCCACGCTGCGTCGCGCGACGGTTGCCTATGCCCCGCCCGAGATGCTCACCGACGATATTCCCGACCTGCGCGCTTTGCGTATGTCGCCGGCGATTGACGTCTATGCCGCGGCAAGCACGGTTTACGAGCTCATTGCCGGCATCGCGCCATACGAAGCCGCGCCGAGCACTTCGGGCACCTCGGGTTCGCGCAAAAAGACGCGCGACATCGCGAGCCCCTACCGTCTCAAGATGGACACGCGGCCCGACTATCCCATTGGTGCCCATGCGCCCGGTTGCGATTTGACGCAGCTGCTTCATCGCGAGCCCGATGTGGCGCTCGCCGCGGCCGAGCAGGCCCAGCAGCTGGGGCTTGAGCCGGATTCCGAGGAGCTACGCGATGCGCTGGCGTTTGTCGATGCCCAGCTGTTCAACGTGGTGATGGCCTGTCTGTCCAGCCATCAAAAAGATCGTCCCGAGCCGGCGGCGGTCGAGGCGGCGCTCTCGGCGTTTTGTGACCACTATGCGCAAAATGTCGGTCGTTCGCTCCGCGGCGAGCCGCTCACGCCGTGCCCCATGGATGCGTCCGGCCGCGCGGTTCGTCGCGCGCTGATGGTCGGCGCGGCGGTCGTCTGTGGCGTGGTTTGGGCTGCGGTCGTGGTTTCGGCCGCGCTGCTGGCGTCGGGCGCTCGCGTGACGGCGACTTTGGGATCGCTCGTGTGGCCTGGGTCGCTACCGGGTGTTATTGCCGCACTGGCGCTGGCGCTGCCAGGCATGGCCGGCGTTGTCGCGGGGGCACTTGCGCGCAATCGGCGCTCGGGCTTCCTGCAGGGTGTGCTTGCGCTTTCTGCCTGCGAGGTTCCGGTGCTGGTTGTGGCTGCATGTAGCGTATTTTCCCAACGCGCCGTGATGGGCGGCCTTGTTGCCGCTCTGGTTGCAACCTATACGCTTACGTGGTTTTTGCTTGCGATGGGCTTTGCCTTTGAACTTCCCGTTTCGGCACCGCGACGCACAAAAGTCCAGATGGCGACTCCGCTTGCCGGTGGAGCCGCAGCTGCCCGTACTTTTGGCGGACCTGTCGAAGTATCGTCCGATTCTATTTCTACGACCAAGGAGGCCTAGGTCATGGCATCTCAAGTTGAGCTCACCCCATGCGGGGCCATGTTTGACATCTTTAAGCGCGCGGCGCATCTGAGCCATATCGAGCTGTGCGGCTTGGTGCTTTCGTCCCGTCCGCTCGCCGACGGCCGCAGCCCGCAGAGCCGGGCCGCCAATCGCTCTTGGGTTTCCCGCTTTATCGTTCGCGCGCCGGTCGGCACGCTTCAGCAGCGCTACTTTGCCGAATACGGTACCTCGGCTGCGCGTATTATGTCGCAACTGGCCCTGCGCCAGCGAAATCCCATGGACTCCACGGCTGTGATCAATATGGTGTGCGGCCCTGCAGGTGAACCGATGGTACGCGCGCTCGAAGAGTGCCATCAGGACACGAATCTCTATCGCAACGCGCTCGATCGCCTGTCCCAGGCGGCGGAACTCATGCCCGCCGAGCGCGCCGAGGCCGTGCTGGTGCTGTTTGTCGCCGTCGGTTGTTCGGCGGATGTGCGGTCCTCGGTGAACTATGCCATCGACTACGCGCACGCGACCTGTGGCGGAGGCACCTCCACGCCGCGTTCGCTTGGCATGTCGATGACCGCGGGCGAACGCGAACCCGCTCCGGCGCACCCCTTGGGCTTGCTGCGCGTACAAAACAGTTTTGTCGTGAGCGCCCCGCGCTGGATTCAGCCGAGTGAGCAGGGTGTTGAGATTGGTGCGCTGGCCACTGGTGAGGGCGATATTACCGACGTCGGCGACGATGTCTCGGCCCGCCATGCCCATATCTGGTGCGATGCTCAAAATATCTGGCACGTCGAGGACTTGTCGTCCACCAACGGAACCGTGGTGGTAAACGGGGCCACGCGCGTCTGCATTCAGGTCGAGCCCGGCCGTTCCGCCCAACTCAATCCCGGCGACGAGCTCAAGCTCGGCGAATCCACTACCTACGCCATCCTCTTCGGTGCCCTCTAGCCAGTCCCGCCAAATGGTCCCTCCGTCCCCAAGGGATCATTTTGCTCCCGGCAGTCACCCGAGGTAAACCTTTACCGCCCGCCTATATTTGTCGAAATTACACTTAACGGCGGGGTACAATAAACCCGCATGCGGATTTCCGTTGCGGGCGCTTCCCATCGCCGGGGCGTGCCCGGGAGCATCCGGCATGCGGCCTTTGCGGCGCTCGGTCATGTGCAAGACGGGCGGTCGGGTCTGTGGGGCGCATCAGCTGCCCCTCGCCTCGGCATGTCTTCTCTCCACGCCATGTACCTGCTGCTCAGTCTGCCTGCCAGATGATTGGAAGCAACAGCGAAAATCCCATCACGCCAACATCCCGGCGATCGCCGGGGCCTGTATACCTATATGAGAGGAGAGGGGTATATGGCGCGTAAGTTTAAGTCTATGGACGGCAACGAGGCGGCCGCATATGTTTCGTATGCGTACACCGAGGTAGCGGGAATCTATCCCATTACGCCGTCCAGCCCGATGGCCGACCATGTCGACCAGTGGGCGGCCCAGGGTCGCAAGAACATCTTCGGCACCCCGGTCAAGGTCGTCGAGATGGAGTCCGAGGCAGGTGCAGCCGGTACCGTTCACGGTTCGCTGGGCGCCGGTGCTCTGACCACCACCTACACGGCTTCTCAGGGCCTGCTCCTGATGATCCCGAACATGTACAAGATCGCGGGCGAGCAGCTCCCGGGCGTCTTCCACGTCTCCGCGCGTTGCGTCGCTTCCCACGCCCTGAACATTTTTGGCGATCACTCCGACGTCATGGCCTGCCGTCAGACCGGCTTCGCCATGCTCGCCGAGGGCAACGTCCAAGAGGTCATGGACCTCTCGCCGGTGGCCCACCTTGCCGCCATCGAGGGCAAGACTCCGTTCCTTAACTTCTTCGACGGCTTCCGCACCAGCCACGAGATCCAGAAGGTCGCCATGTGGGACTACAAGGATCTGGCCGAGATGTGCGACATGGACGCTGTCCAGGCTTTCCGCGACCACGCGCTCAACCCTGAGCACCCGCACACCCGCGGCAGCCATGAGAACGGCGACATCTTCTTCCAGAACCGCGAGGCCTGCAACAAGGTCTACGACGAGCTTCCCGACGTCGTCGAGGGCTACATGAAGAAGATCAACGAGAAGCTCGGCACCGATTACGGCCTGTTCAACTACTACGGCGCTCCCGATGCCGATCGCGTCGTCGTGTGCATGGGCTCCTTCTGCGACGTGCTCGAGGAAGTCATCGACTACCTCAACGCTCACGGCGAGAAGGTCGGCCTGGTCAAGGTTCGCCTGTTCCGTCCGTTCTCCATCAAGCACTTTGTCGACGTTCTCCCCGAGACCGTCAAAAAGATTGCCGTCATGGACCGCACCAAGGAGCCGGGTTCCATCGGCGAGCCGCTCTACCAGGACGTCGTCTCCGCTCTCTACGAGGCCGGCAAGACGGGTATCAAGGTCGTCGGCGGCCGTTACGGCCTGGGCAGCAAGGACACGCCTCCCGCGTCCGCGTTCGCTGTCTTCGAGGAGCTCAAGAAGGACGAGCCCAAGCGCGAGTTCACCATCGGCATCGTCGATGACGTGACCAACCTGAGCCTGCCCGAGGCTGAGGATGCGCCCAACACCGCAGCCCCCGGCACCATCGAGTGCAAGTTCTGGGGTCTGGGTGGCGACGGTACCGTCGGCGCCAACAAGAACTCGATCAAGATCATCGGCGATCACACCGACAAGTACGTTCAGGCCTACTTCCAGTATGACTCCAAGAAGACCGGCGGCGTCACCGTCTCGCACCTGCGCTTTGGTGATTCCCCGATCCGCTCGCCGTACTACGTGACCAAGGCCGACTTTGTCGCTTGCCACAACCCCAGCTACATCGTCAAGGGCTTCAAGATGGTCCGCGACGTCAAGCCGGGCGGCACCTTCCTGGTCAACTGCCAGTGGAGCGACGAGGAGTTCGCCGAGCACATGCCCGCCGTGGCCAAGCGCTACATCGCCAACAACAACGTCAACGTCTACCTGATCGACGCTATCGACCTGGCCGCCAAGGTCGGCATGGGCAAGCGCACCAACACGGTGCTCCAGTCCGCCTTCTTCGCGCTGGCCAAGGTCCTGCCCGCCGAGGACGCTCTGCAGTACATGAAGGACGCGGCTACCAAGTCCTACATGAAGAAGGGCCAGGCCATCGTCGACGCCAACCACAAGGCCATCGATGCCGGCGCTACCGCCTTCCGTAAGTTTGAGGTTCCGGCCGACTGGGCAACCGCCGAGGATGCCGCTCCCGTCGAGCTCTCCGAGGAGACCAAGTCCGCCATCGCCCAGCAGGTCAAGAACCTGCTCGAGCCCATCGATCGCATGGATGGCGACAGCCTGCCCGTTTCCGCCTTTGTCGATTGCGCCGACGGCCAGTTTGAGCTGGGCGCCTCCGCATACGAGAAGCGCGGCGTCGCCGTGGTCGTTCCCCACTGGGACGAGACCAAGTGCATCCAGTGCAACCAGTGCGCCTATGTGTGCCCGCATGCCACCATCCGTCCGTTCGCGATGACCGAGGACGAGGCTGCCGCCGCGCCCGAGGCTACCCGCACGCTCGACGCTATGGGCCCCAAGGCCAAGGGTATGAAGTTCACCATGGCCGTGTCCCCGCTCGACTGCATGGGCTGCACCAACTGCGTCAAGGTCTGTCCCAAGGGCGCCCTCGAGATGGTTCCCACCGAGCAGGAGATGGACCAGCAGCCCGTTTGGGACTACATGGTCGAGAACGTCTCCGAGAAGAAGGAGCTCATCGCGGCCAACGTCAAGGGCAGCCAGTTTAAGCAGCCCTACCTGGAGTTCTCTGGCTCCTGCGCCGGCTGTGCCGAGACCGCCTATGCACGTCTGGTGACCCAGGTCGCCGGCGACCGCATGTTCATTTCCAACGCCACCGGCTGCTCCTCCATTTGGGGTAACCCCGCCGCCACCGCTCCTTACTGCAAGGACAAGGACGGTCACGGCCCGGCGTGGAACAACTCCCTGTTCGAGGACAATGCCGAGCACGGTCTGGGCATGGCCGTTGGCTATGAGGCCGTTCAGCACAAGCTGATCGCCGCTACCCAGGACATCATCGCTGCCGATGGTCCGTCCGATGAGCTCAAGGCCGCCGGTCAGGCTTGGATCGACTCCGTCAACGACGCCGAGGCCTCCAAGACTGCTGCCGCTGCCTACGTTGCCGAGCTCGAGAAGTGCGGCTGCGACGCTTCCAAGGCAATCCTCGCCGACAAGGCTTACCTCACCAAGAAGTCCTTCTGGATCTTCGGCGGCGACGGTTGGGCCTACGACATCGGCTTCGGTGGCCTGGATCACGTCCTGGCTTCCGGCCACAATGTCAACGTCTTTGTCTTCGACACCGAGGTTTACTCCAACACCGGCGGTCAGGCCTCCAAGGCCTCGAACCTGGGCCAGGTCGCTCAGTTCGCCGCTGCCGGTAAGGTGACCAAGAAGAAGTCCCTGGCCGAGATCGCCATGAGCTACGGCTACGTCTACGTGGCGCAGGTCGCCATGGGCGCCAACCCGGCTCAGACCCTCAAGGCCATCCACGAGGCCGAGGCCTACGACGGCCCATCCCTCATCATCGGCTACAGCCCCTGCGAGATGCACTCCATCAAGAAGGGCGGCATGCAGAACTGCCAGGCCGAGATGAAGAAGGCTGTCGAGTGCGGTTACTGGAACCTCTTCCGCTTCAATCCCGAGGCTGCTGCCGGCAAGAAGTTCTCGCTCGATTCCAAGGAGCCCGCGGGCGGTTATCAGGAGTTCCTGATGAACGAGGCCCGTTACGCTTCGCTGACGCGTTCCTTCCCCGAGCGCGCCGAGGAGCTCTTCAAGGAGAACGAGCAGGCCGCTATGGACCGCTACGCTCACCTGTTGAAGCTCAAGACGGTGTACAACGAGGCCTAGGTCTCCCACCGCAGGATCTGAGGGCTAACCTTCGCGGACGTCCTCGGACATGAAAGAACCCCCGCTGCGCACTACGTGCGGCGGGGGTTCTTTCGTCCTGCGGAGTGTCCGCGAAGGTCAGCCCTCAGATCCTGCTACGACTACGTCCTCGGATTGTGTGGGCTGATGAAGGACGTGGTTGGTGGGGTGCCTTGTCCCGGTCGCTGTTTCGCGGCTTTGGGCATAGAGGGGGATTTGGTTGCGGACCCAGATGGCCTAGAGGGATATGGGCGCAAACGAGAAATCGTTGTTGGGGTCGTCCTTTTCCATAAACTCATCGAGGCAGAATGTCATATAGATTGGAACGTACAGGACCTTGCCCTCTTTGCTGAGGTTCTCGTGGCTTAGCACAACGGCCTCGGGGATTTTGTACTCGCTCACGCTCATCAGACGGTCGAGGGCCGCATGGGCTCGAACCTTCTTGCCCGATTTGACCTCGATTGGGACAACGTGCCCGCGGGTGCCTTCGATCACAAAGTCAACTTCGCCGACCTCGCGTGTCTGGTAGTACCATGCATCAGTTCCAAGGGCGACAAGCTCCTGCGCGACCACGTTCTCATAGAGACCGCCGAGGTTGGGGGTTTTCATATCAAGGTAGACGGCGCGTGCCGTGCTGCCGGGATACCGTGATGCGAGCATGCCTGTATCAGACTCGTATAGCTTAAAGGCGGTCGCCTTCTCTGTCCTCTTAAGAGGACTCCGGGCCTCCGTCACCTGGGCGACCATCAAACCGACGCCCGCGTTCACCAGCCATAGGAAATCCTGCTCGTATTTTTGAAGGCGAGCCCCCTCGCCCAGGGATGAAACAACAAAGCGATGGGACTCCGCCTCAAGCTGAACGGGAATTTGTTCGAAAATCGCGCGAACGTTAAACGCTCGAGTCGATGCATATTTAGAGATATCACTTTTGTACTGATCGACCAGCTGAATTTGAAGCTCACGCGTCCTCACGAGTGAATAACCCGAATCGATATAGTTCTGTACGACCTCCGGCATGCCGCCGCAAACGATATAAGCTCTAAAGTTTTTGAGCATCGCCTCATGAATATAGTTTTCGACGGGACGCCTCTCGACAAGGCAGCTGCGGATGTCTGCAAGCACATTCTCGCTGATGCTGTTTGCCCAACAAAACTCTTCAAAATCCATTGGCCGCATAACAATGTGCTCGACATACCCCACCGGGAAAGAAGAGATCCCCTTAAACTCAGTCCCAAGCATAGACCCCGAGAAGACATAGCTAAAGCGCCCGTCCTCGACCAACGCCTTCATGAGCGTGACGATCTGCGGATACTCCTGTATTTCATCGACAAAGATAAGCGTATCTCCCTCAACAAGCGGTGCATCCGCAAGAAGGGCAACGCGGTTGATAAAGTCAACGGCGTTCTTAGCGCCAATGAGCACATCTCTTGCCTCGGCATCGAGCAGCAAATTGGCCTCAAAATACGACGCGTAGTTGTCTTTACCAAACGCGCGAATCGCATAGCTCTTGCCAATTTGACGCGCACCGGTAACAAGCAACGCTTTATTGGAGTTGTTCTTCCAGCTCAAAAGCCTGTCAGTGACCTTACGGCGTAGCATAAAACCCCTCAATGACAAAAATTGGCAAATAGATTTGCCCCTAATCATACAAAAATTGGCAAATAGATTTGACCCAAATCGTACAAAAATTGGCAGATAGCAAAGATTCGCTTAGGTCCCAGAGCCATCGAGCCGGCGCGGTGCCATGCAAAAAGACTGGGGACGCCGCTGATGTTCTCGATTGCCTGGGCGCGCAGGAGCGAGAGGGCGTCGACGGCGTTCATGCAATACCCGACGGTAAAGTTCTATACTGCAAACTCACAGTCGCTTGCCGCAAAGTGAAGCGCGATTGGCTATCCCTTTTGTTGGATGAAAAGCCCCGTGTTATTGCAGGGGTGCATACTTGTCTTGCAAGTGCATAGAATCTCGTATAGTGCGAGTAAATAATTGCAGTGTCCGTTATGTGTTTAGCAAAGATATAGTTTGCATAATCCAGCCTAATCTCTGCTCTAATTAAATAAAGTCGCACGTAGATGACGTAAACATGCGTGAGCTGGGATTCCTTACGCTGAGCGGGTAAAAACGACCGTTCACCGTTCAACTGTTTTCAAAATGAATAAAATGAGCGATAAAGAGAATATAAACCTTAATAAACTCGCGTATCGCACGGACGCGGGTTATTAATGGGTTGTAGGCCTTTTACAGAAAGGATTCCAGCAATGTCTAAGCCTCTTGGCAAGCCCGATCGTATTGTCGTCGCCCTCGGCGGCAACGCCCTCGGCAACAACCCCGTCGAGCAGATCGAGGCCGTGAGCAACACCGCCCACGCCCTCCTCGGCCTCATCGAGCAGGGCAACGAGATCATCATCACCCACGGCAACGGCCCGCAGGTCGGCATGATCCAGAACGCCTTCGCTGCTGCCCACGATGCCATCGGCACCCCCGAGATGCCGCTGCCCGAGTGCGGCGCCATGTCCCAGGGCTACATCGGCTACCACCTGCAGCAGGGCATCGGCCGCGAGATGCACAAGCGCTATAAGCGTTGGCACGCCGCCACCGTCGTCACCCAGATCGAGTGCGATCCCGACGATCCCGCGTTCAAGAACCCGACCAAGCCGATCGGCCCCTTCTACACCGAGGAGCAGGCCAAGGAGTTCATGGCCGAGGATCCCTCCAAGGTCTTCGTCGAGGATTCCGGCCGCGGCTGGCGTCGCGTCGTCGCCTCCCCCGATCCCAAGAAGATCGTCGAGGCTGACTCCATCCTCAACCTGCTCGACAACGAGTTCATCGTCATCGCCTGCGGTGGCGGCGGCATCCCCGTCGTCCGCGACTACGAGAACAAGGGCTGCTACAAGGGCGTTCCCGCCGTCATCGACAAGGACCTGGGCGGCGAGCTGCTGGCCGAGGACTGCGACGCCGACGTCCTGTTCCTGCTGACCGCCGTCGAGCATGTCGCCATCAACTTTGGCAAGCCCAACCAGGAGGAGCTCGAGGACCTCACCGCCGACGAGGCCGAGCGCCTGGCCGACGAGGGCCAGTTCGGCAAGGGTTCCATGGAGCCCAAGGTCCGCGCCGCCATCAAGTTCGCCCGCTCCCGCAAGGGCCGCACCTGCATCATCGGCGCCCTGGACAAGGCCGCCGAGACCATGGCCGGCCTCTCCGGTACCCGCATCCACGAGTAGTCTCTACTCTGTTGCCTCTCTCGTGGGCGCCAGGCAAAGCGCCCACAAACTAGCCTCTCTTCACGAGCCCCGCAGTCCGCTCCGGCTGCGGGGCTTTTGCTGTTTGAGATGTGTGCAGGGGGTAAACAAGAGCAAATTTGGTTAGATGCTCAGGTCATGGGATGCCTGAAACCAGACGATGACTCCGAGAATCCTGATTCGGCGTTTGTCCAGCACAATATCCGGTTCCGACGTGCGATATGAGTAGGATGACAGCATCACGGTGTTCGTGCCGGTGCTATATCGCCGTATGACCATTCTGGAATTATCGGCCAAGGCGAGGACGGAGCATCCGTTCCAGGGTTTCAGGTTTGGATCCACGAGGAGAAGGGATCCTATCGGATAGCATTTGGACATGGCAGATGTGTCCATTTGAACAAAGAAGCACCCGCGATGGTTTTTGAATACGGATGAGGGGAGCGCCGTTGTTCCGGTCTGCTTGAGTCCCGTTCTGCCTCCATTCATCTGAATTTTAAATACATCACAAAGGGAGTCAGTAGTAGTTTCCTTGGATTCCCCCTTCCGCCCCTCGTGGTCGAGCTTTGCGGCAAGCCCTGCGGTTTCCGATGCGAGGTCGTCAAACTGCAGATTGAATTTCGAAACGATCTTGAGCAGTGTCGACCGGCGGATGGCATAGCGGTCCTTTTCCCAACGGCATACCGTTTCTTTGGAGACGCCGACAAGTGCCGCGAACTCCTCCTGCGTGAGCTGGTCGCGCTTGCGAAGCGCCTTTATGTTTTGACCCGTTCCCATGTTATGAAGCGCGGACGAGGGGAAGGCAGAGGCAGTTGGGGCCGCCAAAGCCGTTTGTCAGCTCAAAGATAGAGATGGGAACAAGTTCAATACCGGCCTGCTCCAGTGCCTTGTTAGTCTCGGTGTTCTCTTCGTATACGCAGACCTTGCCGGGCTCCAGGCAAAGGGTGCTTATGGCATTGTTGGTTCTTTCGACCTCTGCCGCTCCGGGATTTGAGCCGCCGCAAGGGATAAATTGCGGTGAACTTAAACCCAGGGCTAATCCCAGCGCTTCTTTTAGTCCGCCTTCGACATGACGCGCCCGGGTTGTCCTTTCCGATCTGCCTCGTGTAATGCAGTAGACTCGCGCTTGGTCCAGGAGCTCCCGGTCAATGAGGAATGTCTCATAGTTAACACGAGCAAAGTATGTGTCGAGATGAATGCAGAGATCATCGTAGGGAACCTCAATGGCCCATACGGACTCAATAGTCGAGTTCTCGTCCCAGAGCAAGTTATTCGCTAGGGTGTCTATAGCTGCTGGCTCGGTTCGTTGAGAGATGCCAACGGCTACATTTTCGCTGTTGAGGTTGTGAAGGTCGCCGCCTTCAATGTGGTAAGTCGATTCATGCTTGAAGAACTGAGGAGTCTCGCGGAAATCCGGATGATAGTTAAAAATCGTTTTATAGGCGATAACCTCACGGTTGCGCTCTGGCCAGTACATATGGTTGAGCGTGACACCTTCGCCGATGACGCTTGCTGGATCGCGCGTGAACCACATGGTGTTAAGGGGGGCTATGAGAAGGTCGTCGGGTGAGTATGCGTCTCCCGTCAGCTTTGAGAGGCTGAACACCTCCTTGTTCGTGTCGAAGACCTGGGAGTAGCGAACGCCGTTGACGGCTGCCTGGACCAGGTCGCGGGAACCTTCGATATGCTCAAGATACTCGCGAATGGCAGACTCGAGCTCAATGCCCCGCGCGCCGCATTCTGAAATGTAGCTATCGATAAAAGAGCGACGCGCTTGCTCTGTCGCATCAAGGGCTTCGGTAAGAAGGTTTTCAAGATAGAGAATCTCTACCCCTTCGTGCTCGAGCATCGCCGAGTAAGCATGATGCTCCCTAAGGGCTTTATCAAGATCGAATGAGCTGCTAGACGGACGCAACGTAAAGACCCGATTGAACTGCCCGTCGGGGTAGTTGCGCGTTTCGGGGCCGGGGCAGTGCAGGAGGGCCTTTTTTAGCTTTCCTATTTCGTTTTGAACATGTAGTGCGGACATAAGACCTCGCTTTGGCGATGAGTATTGATTGCTTCCATAGTGGCACATTACGAGTTCGATTCAATTTACATCATATCTGTCACAGGTGAATGGCACGAACCGGCTTAGTAATTGATGTTAAACATCAATCTAGAAAGCAAATTGACAAATTACGTCAATCTAAAGTCCGTTTACGGGTCGATGCGCTTCGTTGGCGGGCGAAGAGACGGAAGGGTGTTTTGCGCGATGACACAATGGCTTTGCCGGCAACGAAAAACCCCTGAATTAAGGAGGAGAGATGGCAGAGACAGAAAAGAAGCGCACTCTTCGAGTCCCGCACGTGTACACCATCATTCTCGTCTTGATGGCCGTATTTGCCGTTCTGACCTGGGTCGTGCCTTCGGGTTCGTTTGAGCGCCAGGAGGTTAACGGTCGCGAGGTAACGGTCTCGGGCACCTATGAGCCTGTCGATAAGGTCTATACGGACGAGGACGGCAACGAGGTCGATCTTCGCCAAGGCATCTTCGAAGTACTTGAGGCCCCTGCGATCGGCATCCAGCAAGCGGTCGAGGTCGTTGCATTCATTATGATCGTGGGAGGTTCCTTCCAGGTCATCACGGCGACCGGAGCCATCACGAGCGGCGTCGCCCGAGTGGTGAAGAAGTTCAAGAGCAAGGACGTCCTCATCATTCCGATCCTAATGGTGCTTTTTGCCTTGGGCGGCAGCACCTTTGGTATGGCAGAGGAGACGCTTCCGTTCTTTGCGATTCTTATGCCGATCATGATGGCCATGGGCTTCGACTCAATTACAGCGTTCATGACGGTGTTTGTGGGTGCCCGTATCGGATACATCGCATCTACCGTAAACCCGTTCAACGTCCTGATTTCCCAGGGCATCCTCGGTATCCAGGGCAACCCCCAGCTTTGGTTGCGTACTATCCCCCTTGTCGTGCTCACGGCAGTTGCCATCGCATGGGTTGTGATGTATGCCCTCAAGGTTAAGAAGAATCCCGAGGCATCCCCAGCTTTCCACGATGATATCGAGAAGCGCAAAGAGTTTGGTGCGGACGAGAATCTCCTCGATAGCGAGTTCACCGGTAGGCAGAAAGCCGTTATGGTTATTTTCGTGCTTGGACTTGCCGCCATCATTTGGGGTCTGGTGGCCCAGGGCTGGTACATGAACGAAATCTCTGCGATTTTCTTGGCCATGGCCCTTCTTTCGGGTGTTGTTTCCGGGATGAATGAGAAGGAGATCGCTGGCGAGTTCGTTAAGGGAATTGCAGATTTCGCGTTCTCTGCCATCGTTGTTGGACTTGCCCGCGGAATCCTCGTAATCGCCAATGACGGCCTCATCATCGATACGATTCTCAATACGCTCGCCACGGCTCTCACCGGAGTTCCAGCCGTTATCTTTACGAGCATCCTCTATGTCGTGGATAACCTTCTGTCGATCCTCGTTCCGAGCTCTTCGGGTATCGCTGCTCTTACGATTCCAATTTTTGGCCCGCTTGTTGAGCTGATGGGCTTAAACCCCGAGGCTGCAGTTACCGGCCTTTCCATGGGCAGTGCTGCCATGTCTCTCATTTCGCCGACAAGCGCGATGCTCGTTGCCGGTCTTGGCGTCTGTAAGATTCCGCTTGGCCAGTGGTGGAAGGTCGCTTGGAAATTCTTCCTGGTCGTAAGCGTTATCTGCATGGCATTCACTGCGGTTTCGGGTCTTATCCCCCTGCCGTAAATGCAAAACCCCACATACAAGTTGTGAGAAAGAAGGATAGAGATGAACAAAGGACTGAACGTTCATAGCGAGATTGGCGCCCTCAAGAAGGTGTGCGTCCATCGCCCCGGTATGGATCTTGTAAACATGAAGGCGGAGGATTTCGACCGCGTTTGGATTCACGACGCGTTCTATCTGGACTATGCCCAGAAAGAGCACGATCAGTTTACCGACCTTCTTCGCGGCGCTGGCGCCGAGGTCGTCTATATGGAAGAGCTGCTCGCTGAGACGTTTGACAAAGTCGAGGGCACTCGCGCAGAGTTCATGACGAAGTTCATGGGGGAGTCCGGCATCTCCAACGCGGCCCTTCGCCAGGCCGTTGTCGAGAAGCTCGATTCCATCAAGGACAACAAGGAATTTGTCCTCACGGCTATGGGCGGACTGTATGTGCGCGACCTCGAGATCCCGCATGTCGGCGGCTCTCTTGCCAGCTTGGACGGCGATGAGCTGAAGGGCGACGACATGGTCCTCTTCCCCATGCCCGCCTCGTATTTCTCCCGTGATCCCCTGGCTGTCGTGGGCAAGGGCGCTACCATGAACCGCATGTACTGGAATCAGCGCAATCGCGAGGTAATCTTCTACGAAACGGTGCTCCGCAACCATCCCGATTACGCCGGTAGCCCCATCTGGTACGACCACAATAGCGAGTGGCATATCGAGGGCGGCGATATTCTCAACATCAACGCCAAGACGCTCGCCATCGGTATTTCCGAGCGTACCCAGACTGCGGCCATCGATGAGCTCGCCAAGAATATGTTCTGGGGTTCTGATGAGGCCGAAATCGAGAACATCTATGCCATCAAGATTCCGCACGGCTATGCCTACATGCATCTCGACACCGTTTGCACGCAGGTCGATCGCGATAAGTTCACGGTCTATCCCGGCATCTACCAGACGCTTCGTGCCTACCGCCTGACCAAGGGCGATTCGGAGGGGGAGGTGCATATCGAGGAGCTCGAGGGCACCCTGCAGCATATTCTCGAGCTTGCGACGGGTATGGACCACATCACCATGATTGAGTGCGGTGGTGGCGATCCGATCGAGGCTTCCCGTGAGCAGTGGAACGATGGTTCCAACACTCTTGCGGTCGCACCGGGCAAGGTCTGCGTGTATGAGCGCAACGTTGTCACCAACGATGCTCTTTACAAGGCTGGCGTCGAGCTGCTCGTCGCCCCCTCCGAGGAGCTTTCTCGCGGTCGCGGCGGCCCGCGCTGCATGACCATGCCGTTCTGGCGTGAGGAAATCTAGTCAGCGTTAGCGTATCTGGGCGGCGCGTGTGCGTCTGCGCCGCCCATCCCTCCTTGTGTGTTCCAACAACCGAAAGGACTCAAATCATGGCTCTTAATCTTTCTGGTCGAAGCGTTCTTACCCTGCTTGACTTTACGTCCGAGGAAATCGAGTACATGCTCGACCTCTCAAAGAACTTCAAGGATATGAAGCGCGCCGGTTATCCGCACCGCTTTCTCGAGGGCAAGAACATTGTCCTGCTGTTTGAGAAGACCTCAACGCGCACGCGCTGTGCCTTCGAGGTCGGCGGTATGGACCTGGGTATGGGTGTGACCTACCTCGACCCCGGCTCGTCGCAGATGGGCAAGAAAGAGTCCATCGAGGATACCGCCCGCGTGCTCGGTCGCATGTATGACGGTATTGAGTATCGCGGCTCCGACCAGTCGATCGTCGAGGAGCTTGCCGCCAAGGCTGGCGTTCCCGTCTGGAACGGTCTGACCAACGAGTACCATCCCACCCAGGCCCTTGCCGACATTCTTACCATGCGTGAGGAGTTTGGCGACACGCGCGGCATGAAGCTCACCTATATGGGTAAGGAGCAGGGCAACGTCAGCGACTCCCTGATGGTTATCTGCGCCAAGCTCGGCATTAACTTCTGCTCCTGCGGACCCAAGGGCGATGTCGAGGGCGCCACGCACTTCGATCCCGAGCTTCTTGAGCGCTGCCAGGAGATCGCCGCTCAGAATGGCTGCACGATCCAGCTCACTGAGGATATCGACGAGGGCGTCAAGGATGCAGACGTGATCTATACGGACGTTTGGGTCGGTATGGGCCAGGCTGAGGAGCTGTGGAAGAGCCGAATCGATCTTCTCTCTCCCTATCGCGTGACGCCTGAGGTCATGGCCAAGGCGAATCCCGGCGCTATCTTCATGCATTGCCTGCCGAGCTTCCACGATACGCAGACCACCATCGGCGCCGAGATTGCCGAGAAGTTCGGCGTGACCGAGATGGAGGTTTCCGACGAGGTCTTTGAGAGCGCGCAGTCTCGCGTGTTCCAGGAGGCCGAGAACCGCATGCATACCATTAAGGCCATGATGTACGCGACGCTTCGCTAGTAGCTGGGAAGTGAACGAACACTATGAGTAAACCGTACGGAAAGCCCGATCGTATTGTCGTCGCCCTCGGCGGCAACGCCCTCGGCAACAACCCCGTCGAGCAGATCGAGGCCGTGAGCAACACCGCCCACGCCCTCCTCGGCCTCATCGAGCAGGGCAACGAGATCATCATCACCCACGGCAACGGCCCGCAGGTCGGCATGATCCAGAACGCCTTCGCTGCTGCCCACGATGCCATCGGCACCCCCGAGATGCCGCTGCCCGAGTGCGGCGCCATGTCCCAGGGCTACATCGGCTACCACCTGCAGCAGGGCATCGGCCGCGAGATGCACAAGCGCTATAAGCGTTGGCACGCCGCCACCGTCGTCACCCAGATCGAGTGCGATCCCGACGATCCCGCGTTCAAGAACCCGACCAAGCCGATCGGCCCCTTCTACACCGAGGAGCAGGCCAAGGAGTTCATGGCCGAGGATCCCTCCAAGGTCTTCGTCGAGGATTCCGGCCGCGGCTGGCGTCGCGTCGTCGCCTCCCCCGATCCCAAGAAGATCGTCGAGGCTGACTCCATCCTCAACCTGCTCGACAACGAGTTCATCGTCATCGCCTGCGGTGGCGGCGGCATCCCCGTCGTCCGCGACTACGAGAACAAGGGCTGCTACAAGGGCGTTCCCGCCGTCATCGACAAGGACCTGGGCGGCGAGCTGCTGGCCGAGGACTGCGACGCCGACGTCCTGTTCCTGCTGACCGCCGTCGAGCATGTCGCCATCAACTTTGGCAAGCCCAACCAGGAGGAGCTCGAGGACCTCACCGCCGACGAGGCCGAGCGCCTGGCCGACGAGGGCCAGTTCGGCAAGGGTTCCATGGAGCCCAAGGTCCGCGCCGCCATCAAGTTCGCCCGCTCCCGCAAGGGCCGCACCTGCATCATCGGCGCCCTGGACAAGGCCGCCGAGACCATGGCCGGCCTCTCCGGTACCCGCATCCACGAGTAGTCTCTACTCTGTTGCCTCTCTCGTGGGCGCCAGGCAAAGCGCCCACAAACTAGCCTCTCTTCA
>OATL01000458.1_pt1 | contig 20531 bp, 12 predicted proteins | sample 1476011 | NCBI WGS metagenome assembly OATL01 (sample SAMEA2579975, study PRJEB22360) | human gut metagenome | biome: human gut; feature: human-associated habitat; material: faeces | place: Denmark | collected 2008/2010
AGTCATCGGGCATTATCTGAACATAAAACACTATCAATAAGTTGGAGTCATTACCCGGCGTATTTAACCAGATCTTTATCATCAACACCTGCCGGGTTGTCTGCACCACCGGCAGCGTGAAGGTCACGGCCTTTAGACATCAGGAAAGAGACTGCCGGACGCAGACCAAAATCAAACTGGTACTGTGCAGTAACTTCAAAGTTCTGGGTTTTGTTCGCAACTGCATAATCGCTGTCGCCAAACGGGGTCATGTTACGTGTTTCTGAATACATGGTTGCCAGGTAAATATTGTTAGCATCGTATTTTAGCCCAGCAGTCCACGCGTCTGCTTTATCACCACCTGCCGCAGTATGGTTAACCTGGTCATTGGTGCGGTCAGATGAGGTGTATGCCGCACCAGCGCTAAAGCCCATGCCTAAATCATATGTTGTGGAAAGACCCCAGCCGTCACCGTTTTCATGGCGAACATCACGTCCGTTGTTGGTGCCTTCCTGACCATTACTGGCACCTTCGTTGTTACCTTGATACTGCACTGCGAAGTTCAGACCATTTACCAGACCGAAGAAATCAGTATTACGATAAGTCGCGACGCCGTTGGCACGACCAGTCATAAAGTTGTCTGCATTGGTATAAGAGTCACCGCCAAATTCAGGCAGCATATCGGTCCAGCCTTCGATGTCGTACATTACGCCATAATTACGTCCGTAATCGAAAGAACCGTAATCTGCAAATTTCAGTCCGGCAAATGCCAGACGGGTCCATGACTGGTTTGTTGAAGATTCAGTGTTGTTTGCCTGAATATTGTATTCCCATTGACCGTAGCCAGTGAGTTGATCGTTAATTTGGGTTTCGCCTTTAAAACCCAGACGCGCATAGCTCTGGTCGCCATCTTTCGCTGAATTATCAGAAAAATAATGCAGGCCATCAACTTTGCCATACAGATCTAATTTGTTGCCGTCTTTATTATAAACTTCGGCTGCATGTGCAGCACCTGCGGCGAGCAGGGCAGGAATTAAAAGTGCCAGTACTTTGCTTTTCATTGAATAAATCCTTTAGTTATTTTATTTGCCTTTTATCCCCATTTCGGGGAGTGAAAGCATCCTAAAGGAGAAGTTCAGTTAGACGATAAATATTATTTGTTACGCCTTAAGTAAAACCTTAATCAAATAATTCTTCTGAAATGATAATAAGTCTGGTGAATATATTGTTGGCGACATATACAAAATAAAAATTATACATTTAAATAGTGATGCGTTATTCTTCGCGGGTTATATGCCTTTATTGTCACAAAGATTATTTTCTGTTGGACCCTTGTTACTGTTTATCCAACAAATAATGAGACAAGCCCGAACAGTCGTCCGGGCTTTTTTTTAGAATTGGATGATCCTTATCCAGAGCATTTAATCGGTGTTGCTTTTTTCCGCTTTTCCGGCCATTTGTGCCAGGAAGTCATAGCGTTTTTGCAAATCAGCTGCAGCATCTTTCCATAACTGTTCTGCCACTTCTGGCTGCTGCGAATTCAGACGACGGAAACGTTGCTCATGAAGTAACGTTTCTTCCAGTGCTTCTGACGGCGGGCGTGAATCCAGCGCCAGCGGCAGTTTGCCTTCATCGGCACGACGAGGATCGAAGCGATATAGCGGCCAGAAGCCGGTAGCAGTGAGTTGGCGCATCTGGTCGTGGCTGAGAGCCAGATCGTAACCATGCTCTTCACACGGGCTATAAGCAATGATCAGCGATGGTCCCGGATACGCTTCCGCTTCCTGAATCGCTTTCACCGTCTGGTTCAGCTGCGCGCCGAGAGAAATCTGCGCCACATAAACATGACCGTACATCATCATACTGACGCCAAGATCTTTACGCGCTTTACGTTTGCCGTGCTCGCCGAACTTAGTTACTGCACCCAGCGGTGTCGCTTTCGACGCCTGACCACCGGTGTTGGAATAGCATTGCGTATCCAGCACCAGAATGTTGACGTTTTCCGTCAAACTCAATACATGATCCAGACCACCAAAGCCGATATCGTAAGCCCAGCCGTCACCACCAATCAGCCAGATTGATTTTTCCACCAGAGCATCTGCGTCACGTAGCAGTTCATGTGCTTCGGCAACATCGTTGAGTTGCTGGCGTAAAGCTGCAACCTGTTCACGACGAATCTCTGGCGTAGCGTCTGATTTCAACGCAGTCAGTAATTCCGCCGGGATTTTATCGGCAAATTGATCCAGCAGACGCAGCACGCGGACACGGTGTTGATCGACCGTAAGGCGGAAACCAAGGCCGAATTCGGCGTTATCTTCAAACAGCGAGTTCGCCCATGCCGGTCCACGACCGTTGGCATCAGTGGTATATGGTGTGGAGGGCAGGTTACCACCATAAATTGAAGAACAACCCGTAGCGTTAGCGATCAACATCCGATCGCCATAGAGCTGAGTCAGCAATTTAATATACGGCGTCTCGCCACAACCAGAGCAAGCACCTGAATATTCAAACAGCGGTGTAATCAGTTGCGATGTACGAATATCAATACGTTCCAGTTTGCTGCGATCGATTTCTGGTAAATTCAGGAAGAAGTCGTAATTGATTTTCTCTTCCTCGACATGTTCCAGCCGCGACATCATATTGATGGCTTTAATCTCTGGATCCTGACGGTCTTTCGCCGGGCAAACTTCGACGCACAGGTTACAACCCGTGCAATCTTCCGGAGCCACCTGCAAGACATATTTCTGCCCGCGCATATCACGCGATTTCACATCCAGCGAATGCAGGCTGGCAGGGGCGTTTTCCATCGCTTCAGGCGCTACCACTTTTGCGCGAATAGCTGAGTGTGGGCAAGCAGCGACGCAGTGGTTACATTGGGTGCAGAGTTCCTCTTTCCAGATGGGGATCTCTTCGGCGATATTGCGTTTTTCCCAGCGCGTGGTGCCCATCGGCCAGGTGCCGTCTGGCGGCAGCGCCGAAACGGGGAGGGCATCACCAAGCCCGGCGAGCATCGCCGCGGTTACGGTTTTCACGAAATCAGGGGCGGCATCGGAAACCACTGGCGGTCGATTGGCGCTGTGCGGATTTACTGGTTGCAGCGGAACTTCTTCTACGGATTCACGTGCCAGCGCCAGAGCCTGCCAGTTGCGTTCCACCAGATCCTGGCCTTTGCTACTGTAACTTTTGGCAATCGCACCCTGCAATTCTGCGAGGGCGCTATCGCCAGGCAGAATTTGCGTAAGATGGAAAAAAGCCATCTGCATGACGGTATTAATACGGGCCGCCAGGCCACATTCGCGGGCGATTTTCGCCGCGTTAATCACATAGAAGCGCGCTTTTTTCTGGTTTAACACGGCCTGAACTTCCTGCGGCAAGCGCGACCATACTTCATCTGCGCTGTACGGCGTGTTGAGCAGGAAAATGCCGCCAGGTTTTAAACGTTCAGCCATCTGATATTTATCGATAAACTGCAACTGGTGGCAGCCAACAAAATCAGCCTGGGAAATCAGATAAGCGGAACGAATCGGCTGTTCGCTCACACGAAGATGAGAAACCGTCAGGCCGCCCGCCTTTTTGGAGTCGTAAACAAAATAGCCCTGTGCGTACCACGGCGTGGAATTACCGATAATCTTGATATTGTTTTTGGTCGCGGAAACGCTGCCATCACTACCAAGGCCATAAAACAAGGCTTCAAGTTTCGCCGAGTTTGGCAGGGTGTTTTCCGGCAACGGCAGTGACAGATTGGTCACATCATCGTAAATACCAACCGTAAAGCGCGCTTTCGGTTTAGCCGCGTTGAGCTCGGCAAATACCGCCAGTACACAGTCCGGGCCAAATTCTTTGGATGAAAGACCATAGCGCCCACCAATGACACGGGGCAGGGTTTCGCGCTCGCCATTATTAAAGGCTTCTGCCAGTGCGGTCATCACATCCAGATAGAGCGGTTCTGCCTGGGCACCGGGTTCTTTGGTTCTGTCCAGTACCGCCACGCTGCGTACGGATCCCGGCAGAGCTTGTAGCAAGTGTTTGGCGGAGAAGGGACGGTACAGGCGAACTTTCAGCACGCCGACTTTTTCGCCACGGGTTAGCAATTCATCAACCACTTCTTCACAGGTGCCAATGGCTGAGCCCATCAGGATAATCACCCGTTCCGCTTGCGGATGCCCATAATACTCAAACGGTTGATACTGACGACCTGTCGCGGCAGCGAAATCATTCATCGCCTGTTCAACATGGTCATAGACCGCGTTGTACCAGGGGTTGGTGGCTTCGCGAGACTGGAAATAAGTGTCAGGATTGGCGGACGTACCGCGGATCACCGGATGTTCCGGGTTGAGCGCCCGGGCGCGATGAGCATCAATTTCGGCCTGCGGCATGAGATCAAGAATAGTGTCATCGGCCAGCGGGACAATTTTATTGATTTCGTGGGACGTGCGGAAACCATCAAAGAAATGAATAAATGGCACGCGGCTCTTCAGCGTTGCGATGTGCGAAATGAGAGCAAAGTCTTGCACTTCCTGGACGTTAGCCGCACACAACATCGCGCAACCCGTCTGGCGCACCGCCATAACGTCGGAATGATCGCCAAAAATAGAGAGTGCATGTGTGGCAACGGTACGTGCCGCTACATGCAGGACAAATGGCGTCAGTTCGCCTGCCAGTTTGTACAGCGTCGGGATCATCAGCAGCAAACCCTGCGATGACGTAAACGATGTTGAAAGGGCACCCGTCTGCAAAGCGCCATGCACGGTAGCGATAGCACCCGCTTCCGACTGCATTTCAACCACGCGTGGTGTGTCTCCCCAAACGTTCTTCAAGCCGTTTCCGGCCCAGGCATCAGCCTGTTCTGCCATCGTGGAACTGGGGGTAATAGGGTAGATGGCGATAACTTCACTGGTGCGAAACGCCACCGAAGCAACCGCGCCATTACCGTCAATAGTAATCATATGACACCCTTACATTGCGCAAATGAGGGGCGCACGAAATTGCTGCGCGCCCAGTAGTAATCCTTCAATTTTAGCAAATGGCTTTCTTCTGCATTTTCGCTTTTGTGTCCCCCACATCAGCGTAATGAATGTTTTGATCAAACAGAGGGCAAAAAATAGCCATAAAAAAGTAAAAATGCGGGGCAACGCGCAGGACAGCTCTCGACGTCGCCCTCTGTGCTGCCTATTATTTATGGCGGTGTCGTTTGGCTTGAAGATCAGAGGAAGAAAAGATGCGAGCAGCGTTTTGGGTAGGGTGTGCCGCTTTATTATTGTCGGCGTGTAGTAGTGAACCTGTTCAGCAGGCGACTGCGGCGCACGTAGCGCCAGGTTTAAAAGCGTCGATGTCCAGTAGTGGAGAAGCAAATTGTGCAATGATCGGCGGTTCGCTTTCTGTTGCCCGTCAACTGGATGGTACGGCGATTGGGATGTGTGCATTACCCAACGGCAAACGCTGTAGCGAACAGTCACTTGCCGCCGGGAGCTGTGGCAGCTATTAATTCATTAAATCCGCCAGCTTATAAGTTAATGTCTGTTTCGCGGTCGCCAGCGTTAACTGGTTCGCGGTCAGATCCACTTGTGCACCTTCTTTCAGCATTTCGCTAATGGTGTTATCGAGTTCATTAAGCTGTGGGTTGGCGCACATCATACGGGTCATTGCCAGTCCTTTGGCTGTCAGTTCACCATTAGACAGTTTGCCTTCACCGCTAAAGCGGTTACACATGCTGCCGGAAATCATCATTTTTTCACCAAAGCTGATTTCTGGCGGATTTTTATCGCTGGTCACGGGCTTACCGTTTACGCTTTCCAGCACAAAGCGATGATGCTGTAGCTGTTCTGGGGTTACAGCAATTTTGTCATTACTTACACATCCCGCCATCAGCAGGCTTAGCGCAACAAACGCGGCTACTTTCTTCATTGTGGTTCTCAATTACAGTTTCTGACTCAGGGCTATTTTAAGAATAGAGGATGAAAGGTCTTTGGGGATTATCTGAATAAGCTCCCCTGGAATGCAGGGGAGCGGCAAGATTAAACCAGTTCGTTCGGGCAGGTTTCGCCTTTTTCCAGATTGCTTAAGTTTTGCAGCGTAGTCTGAGAAATACTGGTCAGAGCTTCTGCTGTCAGGAATGCCTGGTGCCCGGTAAACAGCACGTTGTGGCAGGCAGACAGACGACGGAATACGTCATCCTGGATTACGTCGTTGGATTTATCTTCAAAGAACAGATCGCGTTCGTTTTCATACACGTCCATACCCAACGAACCAATTTTCTGATTTTTCAGCGCTTCAATTGCTGCCTGAGAATCAATCAATGCACCGCGACTGGTATTGACGATCATCACGCCATTTTTCATCTGATCGAAGGCGGCTTCGTTCAACAGGTGGTAGTTTTCCGGTGTCAGCGGGCAGTGCAGAGAGATAACGTCTGATTCAGAGAACAGGGTTGGCAGATCGACATACTCTACACCGAGTTCCAGCGCCGCCGCACTTGGATACGGATCGAACGCCAGCAGACGCATACCAAAACCTTTCAGAATGCGCAGCATCGCCACACCGATTTTACCGGTACCGATAACGCCTGCCGTTTTGCCATACATAGTAAAGCCGGTCAGACCTTCCAGAGAGAAGTTGGCGTCACGGGTACGCTGATACGCGCGGTGAATACGGCGGTTCAGCGTCATCATCATACCGATGGCGTGTTCAGCAACGGCTTCTGGATCATAGGCTGGAACACGGACTACTTTCAGCCCCAGTTCTTTTGCCGCGTCAAGGTCGACGTTATTGAAACCGGCACAGCGCAGGGCGATATATTTAACGCCGTGCTTTTTCAGCTCTTCCAGCACCGGGCGGCTGCCGTCATCGTTTACGAAAATACATACCGCTTCGCAGCCATTGGCAGTTTTAGCGGTTTTTTCCGTCAGCAGAAAGTCAAAAAATTCCAGCTCAAAGCCAAAGGACTCGTTCACCTGTTGCAGGTACTTCTTGTCGTACTGTTTTGTGCTATAAACGGCGAGTTTCATAAGACTTTCTCCAGTGATGTTGAATCACATTTAAGCTACTAAAAATATCTTACAAAATTTCAAATATAATTGAAAGCTATGGCGATATTGAAAAATTCATCAACAACTATGCTTAGTGTAGGCGCAACCTTCAACTGAACGGTTAAACATGCCACAATACCCGTATTGAATGCTTAATTTTTCGCTAAATCAGGATATTAACTACCCATGCTGGGTAAATATAAAGCCGTTCTCGCGCTGTTATTACTGATTATTCTTGTGCCGTTGACGCTGCTGATGACGCTCGGGCTGTGGGTTCCCACGCTGGCGGGCATCTGGCTACCGCTCGGGACACGTATTGCATTAGATGAAAGCCCACGCATTACGCGTAAAGGTTTAATCATTCCCGATCTCCGTTATCTGGTGGGAGATTGTCAGCTTGCGCATATCACCAACGCCAGCCTTTCACATCCCAGCCGCTGGTTATTGAACGTCGGCACGGTAGAACTTGATTCTACTTGTCTGGCGAAATTGCCGCAGACGGAGCAATCGCCAGCCGCTCCAAAAAACCTCGCGCAGTGGCAGGCCATGTTGCCTAACACTTGGATCAATATCGATAAACTGATTTTTTCTCCCTGGCAGGAATGGCAGGGAAAACTCTCTCTCGCATTAACCTCCGATATCCAGCAACTGCGTTATCAGGGCGAAAAAGTTAAATTTCAAGGCCAGCTGAAAGGGCAACAACTTACAGTCAGCGAACTGGATGTCGTCGCGTTTGAAAATCAGCCGCCGGTTAAACTGGAGGGGGAATTTACTATGCCGCTCGTGCCGGATGGACTTCCGGTAAGTGGGCATGCTACTGCGACGTTAAACTTGCCGCAGGAACCGTCACTGGTGGATGCAGAGCTGGACTGGCAGGAAAATAGCGGGCAATTGATCGTGCTGGCACGGGATAACGGCGATCCGTTGCTCGATTTGCCGTGGCAAATTACTCGTCAACAATTGACCGTAAGCGATGGTCGCTGGAGCTGGCCGTATGCAGGTTTTCCTTTGAGTGGCCGACTGGGTGTCAAAGTCGACAACTGGCAGGCAGGGCTCGAGAACGCTCTGGTCAGCGGACGACTGAGTGTGCTGACCCAGGGGCAAGCGGGTAAAGGCAACGCGGTGCTTAATTTTGGCCCAGGAAAATTAAGCATGGATAACAGCCAGCTGCCTATGCAACTGACCGGTGAAGCGAAACAGGCGGACCTCATTTTATATGCCCGTTTACCTGCGCAGCTAAGTGGAAGTCTGTCTGACCCAACGTTGACCTTTGAGCCAGGCGCGTTACTTCGTTCAAAGGGAAGAGTCATTGATTCGCTGGACATCGATGAAATCCGCTGGCCTTTAGCGGGTGTAAAAGTCACCCAACGTGGTGTTGACGGACGTTTGCAGGCCATTTTGCAGGCGCATGAAAATGAACTGGGCGATTTCGTGCTGCATATGGATGGACTGGCGAATGATTTTCTCCCTGACGCTGGCCGCTGGCAGTGGCGCTACTGGGGAAAAGGCAGTTTTACACCGATGAATGCCACCTGGGATGTCGCAGGAAAGGGTGAGTGGCATGACAGCACGATTACGCTGACCGATCTCTCCACCGGTTTCGACCAGTTACAATACGGTACGATGACGGTTGAAAAGCCGCGACTAATTCTCGACAAGCCCGTCGTCTGGGTACGTGACGCACAGCATCCCTCCTTTAGCGGCGCGCTGTCACTGGACGCCGGGCAAACGCTGTTCACTGGCGGCAGTGTGTTACCGCCATCAACCTTAAAATTTAGCGTCGATGGACGCGATCCGACGTATTTCCTCTTTAAAGGCGATTTACATGCTGGTGAGATTGGCCCGGTTCGGGTAAATGGTCGCTGGGACGGTATTCGTCTGCGCGGTAACGCCTGGTGGCCTAAACAATCACTGACCGTATTCCAGCCGCTGGTGCCACCCGACTGGAAGATGAACTTACGCGATGGCGAACTATATGCCCAGGTCGCATTTTCTGCTGCGCCTGAACAAGGATTCCGCGCGGGAGGGCACGGTGTGTTGAAAGGCGGTAGTGCCTGGATGCCAGATAATCAGGTTAACGGTGTCGATTTTGTCCTGCCTTTCCGTTTTGCCGATGGAGCCTGGCATCTGGGGACTCGCGGCCCCGTTACGTTGCGAATTGCCGAAGTGATTAATCTGGTGACAGCGAAAAATATTACGGCTGATTTGCAAGGTCGTTATCCGTGGACTGAAGAAGAACCATTGCTGTTGACTGATGTTAGCGTTGATGTGTTAGGCGGTAACGTGCTGATGAAACAATTACGTATGCCGCAACATGACCCGGCGCTGTTGCGGCTGAATAATCTTTCCTCCAGCGAACTGGTTAGCGCCGTCAATCCGAAACAATTCGCCATGTCCGGGGCATTTAGTGGTGCATTGCCGTTATGGCTAAACAACGAAAAATGGATAGTGAAAGACGGCTGGCTGGCAAATAGCGGGCCGATGACCTTGCGGCTGGATAAAGACACCGCAGATGCGGTGGTGAAAGACAATATGACCGCGGATTCAGCAATTAACTGGTTGCGCTATATGGAAATTAGCCGTTCATCGACAAAAATTAATTTAGATAATCTCGGTTTATTAACCATGCAGGCCAACATTACAGGTACCAGTCGCGTTGATGGTAAAAGCGGTACGGTAAATCTTAATTACCATCATGAAGAGAATATTTTTACGCTGTGGCGCAGTTTACGCTTTGGCGATAATCTCCAGGCATGGCTGGAGCAGAACGCGCGTCTGCCGGGAAATGACTGTCCGCAAGGAAAAGAGTGTGAGGAAAAACAATGAAAATTTTACTGGCTGCGTTGACGTCATCTTTTATGCTGGTTGGCTGTACGCCTCGCATTGAAGTCGCTGCACCTAAGGAACCGATCACTATCAATATGAACGTTAAAATTGAGCATGAGATCATCATCAAGGCAGACAAAGATGTCGAAGAGCTGCTTGAGACCCGTAGCGATCTTTTTTGAGGTGATGATGAAAAGAACATTACTTCTTTGTGCATTTCTTGTTGGCTTGGTAAGCAGCAATGTAATGGCATTGACTCTGGATGAAGCCAGAACTCAGGGGCGGGTAGGGGAAACATTTTATGGTTATCTGGTTGCGCTGAAAACAGATGCTGAAACAGAGAAATTAGTAACCGACATTAATGCCGAACGTAAAGCGAGCTATCAACAACTGGCAAAGCAAAATAATGTGTCGGTAGATGATATCGCGAAACTTGCCGGGCAAAAGCTCGTAGCTCGCGCTAAATCAGGAGAATATGTGCAGGGCATTAACGGAAAATGGTTACAGAAATAAGAACGTCTGCCCCGCTTGTTGCGGGTATAGCTCTCTACTACACGACTTCTTTCATCGCAGCCTGGTAGATTCGAACAATTCACACAGGAGGCAACAATGAGCTACAAAATAGAATTTCTGCGTTTATTATCGGTTCAAGTAAAATAATAAATATTGATATTTCGAATATGTGTGAATTTACGGAAATGGGTGGTGAAAGCAACCTGTCATCCATTTTACTGTTCGTGTAAGGTTTGTTAGAAGAAATAATTTAATGTAACAAGTGACCTGATTAATAAAATAAAACATTCATCTTGGTTATATATTGAAGTTATTTGATGATGAATTGAATTGTCATGAATTGCTAAATAAAGCTTCTTAAAAAATATATAATCATGACCACTCTTCGTTTATGACGTTTCTGTTACACCCATTTTACTTTTTAAACTGTCTCTGATTGAGAGGGATTTCTCATGCAAAAGAAAACGTTATTATCCGCCTGTATCGCGCTGGCTTTAAGCGGATCGGGCTGGGCTGCTGACATTGATGATACAGATAGTGCAACTCGTCAGCGTAAGGAGACAAGGATACCCTGTCCGACCGCTCACTCCTCTGAAAAACTAAGTCCGCAACAACTAAAATCGCTCCCGTCTGAATGTTCTACAACCAATGACAACAACCTCTATTCCTTGATTGCCGTTGGCGCTACTTCACTAATCACCACTCTTGCAGTCCTTGAACTAAACCACGATGACGGTAACCACGCTCATTCCTCTGACAATCCTCCAGTACCGCCTGATGACGATAATGGCGGCAACACACCGGATGATGGTGGCAATACCCCTGACGATGGCGGCAATACTCCTGACGATGGCGGCAACACACCGGATGATGGTGGCAATACCCCTGACGATGGCGGCAATACTCCTGACGATGGCGGCAACACACCGGATGATGGTGGCAATACCCCTGACGATGGCGGCAACACACCGGATGATGGTGGCAATACCCCTGACGATGGTGGGAATACTCCTGACGATGGCGGCAACACACCGGATGATGGTGGCAACACACCGGACGATGGCGGCAATACCCCTGACGATGGTGGGCATACTCCTGACGATGGCGGCAACGTCACCCCGCCCAAAGAGCCTAAAATCTTCAATAACAATGTCACGTTCGACGAAGATAAAGGCACGCTGAAAATTCGTAACGCCACCTTTACCTACAGCAAAAACACCGATGGAACTTATACCCTGACGGCTGGAGATGGCCGGACCACGGTTGTACAAGGCTGGGATGTCGACACGGCTGCCAATACTGTAGAAATTACTGGCGTGAATACCCAGGGCGGTATGACGTGGCGTTACGGTAAAGACGGCATTATCTATATCACCAAAACCGTCGGCGCAACGGTGGATGACCCCGCGAACAGTAACGTATTTAACCTCAGCGATGCGGTGCTCACTGACCAGGGCGTTAATGCCGCGCGAAATGGCGCAACGGTGATTGAAATTAACGGCAGCAGGATCGTCCTTAATAACGACGGTGACATTTCTGCTACGGGAAAAGATTCTGTGGTTGTGGCGATGACCGGAAACGACATTACCGTTAACAATAACGGCCATATGGTTGTCGATGGCGGCACCGCGGGCGTGGTTAACGGCGATCGTGCGATCCTGAATAACCGTGGTGATGCGGTGATCACTAACGGGGGCGCGGGTGTCATTGTGACGGGCGACAACGCGGTCATCAACAACACGGGGCAAAGCGATATTGATGGCGACAACTCGGTATCGGTAAAAGTCGCAGGAAACGCAACCAGAATCAAAAATGGAAGGCGGGCTCAACGTCAGCGGTGGCGCGCATGGCATTGATGCCACCGGTGACAATAACGAAGTCAGCAACAAGGGCAACATTTCGGTGGTGGATGCGCATTCCACGGGCGTGCTGCTGAACGGCGATCGCGCGTCATTCGTTAATATGGGTGATATTAACGTTAGCGGAGGTGCAGCGGACGATCACGCTATTGGTGTGCAGATTAACGGCGATAACAGTACCTTTATCAACGTTGGAGATTTAAATGCCGACGACACGGCGACCGGGGTGAAAATTACCGGTGACGCCAGCGATATTGCCCTGGCCGGAGCGATGCATGTCGGGGATTTTGCCACCGGGCTGGAGGTGATGGGTAAGAACAATGATCTGTCGTTGTCTACCAATGTGATGGATGTGACCGGGAAACAGTCCGCCGGGGTGACCATTACAGGTGATGATAATACCATTGATATCACTGGTGATATGGTCGTTGATCAAAACTCTGTCGGGGCGAAGATTGTTGGTGATCGCGTTTCGTTGCAACAGAAAGGTGATATTACCGTTAACGGTGCAGGGCACGGCGTTGAAGTCAGCGGTAGTAAGGTGACAATCAGTAATCAGGGCAAACTGACCGTAAAAGATCAAGACTCAATCGGTATCGCTATCACCGGGGATGACGCGCAATTTACCACCGAGGGTGAGATTGATGTCTCGCTGAACGGTACGGGTGTTGCGATCAGCGGCGATCGTGAACAAGTGAATTTGAGCGGTGATATTAATGTCATTCAGGAGCGTGACGGCAGCGGTACTTTCCAGGGCGGAACGGGTATCAGCATAATGAGCAACGACAGCAGCATGCTGTTGGCGGGAAACATTAATGTGACGTCCAGCATAGGGGACCAACCGTCCACCTCACACCTGTCGTTAACCGGCGTTACCATCGGGGGAGAAAACAATACTGTCGATCTGCAAGGCGACGTCAATATTACTGTCGATTCGGATTACACGGAGGATGAAAACAGTCTTTACGGCGTGGTGGTTTCGGGGTCAAATAACATCATCAGCCTCGATGGTGGTATCAATATTTCCGGCGATAGTGGCGGACATGTTATCAAAGGCGTGCAGGTAACCGGGAATAATACCGTCAATATTAGTGGTCATTCCGTAATGAATACCCGACAGGTATTGGGAGCCTTCTCTCTGATTTCGGTGGCTGATGGCGGGAATGTCGTATTTGATGAAAATGCGATAACCGAGATCCAGAGTTCAGTGAGAAATACTACTGCCCCTCTATTTGTTGATTCATCGTTAATTGTTGCTACAGGAAATCAGTCTGTTATTCAGAACAAAGGCATTATTAACACAACCGATGCCCAGGGATTAATGATGGCGAATTCGGGGGCGCAGGTTGTCAATGCCGGGGTGATTAATATCAGGCCAGATGCTGAATCACACAGTTTCTTTGCTGGAATGCTGGCAAGAGGCGATGACTCGCAGGCAAAAAATGTCTCCGGAGGGACAATCAATCTGACATCCATTACCCAGCCTTCTTACGGCGGAGGATTTAGTGAATACCCGGTGAAATGGTATTTCAACACGGGTTATGCCTTGCTGGCCAGTAATTACGGTTCGGTAATTAATGAAGCGGGAGCGACCATTAATTTGCATGGGGCAGGAACCTATGGTGTTTCCGCGTCAAAAGGAACGGCGACCAATGCGGGCGAGATAAATGTCGACGACTTTGTACCAACAGTAGATGAAAACGGTAATATTAGTGATGAAACTTACTGGCAGACCAATTCCATATATCTGATGGGCGGCGGAATGTTAGCCGGTTCAACGGATGCCGGCAGCGGTGATGCAAAAGCAGTTAATACCGGTACCATCAATGTTAAGAATGAAGGCTTCGGCATGCTGGCAATGAGCGGCGGGACCGTTGTAAACCAGGGGACAATCAATCTCACCGCCGATGAGGGCGTGACGAAGCAGCAAGATAACCAACTGTTCGCGCTGGGTGCAATTCAACGTGGTCTGGCGATTAATGACCAGAATGGGGTTATTAATATTAACACTGATATTGGCCAGGCGTTTTATAAAGATAGCACCGGCACCATTCTCAACTACGGCAAAATTAATCTTTTCGGTAATCCAATGGATGAAAGTGATTCCCATATGGGGGTTACGCCGGATGACAAAGATGTTCTCAGTGAGCTGTCTGGCAGCGGCGAGAGCATCAGCAAAACCACAACTGCCGACGGTTTTATCGCCGTAAATGACCTGGCAAACTATGGCGACGAAACGCTTAATGGCGACGTTACAGCAAACGGCTGGATATTCAACCAACCTGATGCCAGCCTGACAATCAACGGCGAACTGAGCGTAAACCAGGGGTTGGAAAACAGTGGTCACCTGACAACCGATCTGCTGACGTTGAATGGCGCGGTTTCCTTCTTTAATGAAGGCGAATTTAGTGGTTCAATTACCGGAAACAGCTATCAACAGAATGTGGTGAATACCGGTGAAATGACGGTGACCGAAGATGGCCATTCACTTGTCAACGGAAGTTTCCTGTTCTTCAATGAGGCTGGCGCGACCCTGACAAATAGCGGTAATGCGGTAACGGGCGGGGAAAACGCGATTATTCATGTAACCAGAACCGGTGATTCTGTTTCGCAGGTTAACCGTGGCACCATCACGGCCATAAATGGCTATAGCGCAATCAAAACTGAAAATACTGGCTCGTACAGTAACGGGAAATGGATTTGGAATACGGAAACGGGAGTGATAAATGGTATTAATCCTGCGGCTCCGTTGGTTGATTTAGGACGAGGTTATAATTTTTCTAACGCTGGCGTTATTAATGTTCAGGGCGATAATGCGGTGGGCATCAGTGGCGGCATAACCAGCTATACTGTCAAGTTGGTGAACAGTGGCACCATTAATGTGGGTACTGAACAGGGGCAACTGGATGGAACCAACGGCGAAGGCTTAATTGGTATTAAGGGCAATGGTAAGGACACGACAATTAATAACACGCAAACGGGTGTAATTAATGTCTATGCCGATAACTCCTGGGCGTTTGGTGGGCAAACGAAAGCCATCATTAATAACGGTGAAATTAATTTGCTGTGTGACACCGGATGCGATATTTATGCTCCTGGAACGACGGGTACGAAAAACGATCACAACGGTACTGCGGATATCACCGTACCAGAGGCATCAACTACGCCGTCTCAAGGTAATGTTCCAACGCCGCCTGCCGATCCAAACGCACCGCAGTTGCTGAGCAACTATACCATCGGTACCAACAGCGACGGGAGTTCGGGTACGCTCAGCGCGAATAATCTGGTTATTGGCGACAACGTGAGTGTTAACGCCGGGTTTAGTGCCGGAACAGCGGACACCACCGTTGTCGTTAACGATGTATTCAAAGGCGAAAACATCAGCGGTGTAGATAACATTGTTTCCTCTACGGTCGTCTGGACTGCCAAAGGCAGTACCGACGCCAGCGGCAACGTTGACGTGACCATGAGCAAAAACGCCTACACCGATGTAGCGACCGATGGCTCAGTGAGTGACGTGGCGAAGGCACTTGATGCGGGTTATACCAACAACGAGCTGTATACCAGTCTGAACGTCGGCACTACTGCAGAGCTGAACAGCGCGCTAAAACAAGTCAGCGGGAGCCAGGCTACCACGGTATTCCGTGAGGCGCGCGTGTTGAGCAACCGCTTCAGTATGCTGGCCGAGGCGGCACCGAAGATGGGCAACGGCCTGGCGTTCAATGTGGTGGCGAAAGGCGACCCGCGTGCAGAGCTGGGGAATAATACCGAGTACGACATGCTGGCGCTGCGCAAAAACCTCGACCTGAGCGAAAACCAGACCATGAGCCTGGAGTACGGTATCGCCCGTCTGGACGGCGACGGTGCGCAGAAAGCCGGTGATAATGGTGTTACAGGCGGCTACAGCCAGTTCTTCGGCCTGAAACATCAAATGTCTTTTGACAACGGTATGAGCTGGAATAATGCGCTGCGTTACGATATCCATCAACTGGACAGCAGCCGCTCGGTGGCTTACGGCGACGTCAGTAAGACGGCGGATACCAACATGAAACAGCAGTACCTGGAGTTCCGCAGCGAAGGGGCGAAAACCTTTGAACCGCGCGAAGGGCTGAAAATTACGCCATATGCGGGTCTGAAACTGCGTCACACGCTGGAAGGCGGTTATCAGGAGCGTAATGCCGGAGACTTTAACCTGAGCATGAACAGCGGTAGCGAAACGGCGGTGGACAGCATCGTCGGGCTGAAACTGGACTACGCAGGCAAAGACGGCTGGAGTGCGAACGCCACTCTGGAAGGTGGGCCGAACCTGAGCTACGCGAAGAGCCAGCGCACGGCAAGCCTGGCAGGCGCAGGCAGCCAGCACTTTAATGTCGATGATGGACAGAAGGGCGGCAGTATCAACAGCCTGGCAAGCGTCGGCGTGAAGTACAGCAGCAAAGAGAGCTCGCTGAATCTGGATGCCTATCACTGGAAAGAAGACGGCGTCAGCGATAAAGGCGTGATGCTCAATTTCAAGAAAACGTTCTAATTTTTAGTATGTGATGCATAAATCGCAACGCTGATACAGGCTGCGGTTTTTTATTGCCGGATGCGGCGCTTGACGCGTTTTGTTTTGGTGTCTTCCAGGACAATAGAGCAACTCATCCAGTAATCTTGTTTACGCCTTCGCATTATTTATCTCTTTTCGTTTCTATACTGATTTTTCTTAATCCGTTTTATTACAGGGCAGGGTGCGATGAGCAGCAATACATTTACTCTCGGTACAAAATCCGTTAACCGTCTTGGTTATGGCGCGATGCAACTGGCAGGTCCTGGGGTTTTTGGTCCCCCAAGGGATCGCCACGTCGCTATAACCGTTCTGCGCGAGGCGCTGGCATTGGGCGTCAATCACATTGATACCAGTGACTTTTATGGTCCGCACGTCACCAATCAGATTATCCGCGAAGCGCTTTATCCTTACTCTGACGACCTGACAATTGTCACTAAAATTGGTGCGCGGCGTGGAGAGGACGCTTCCTGGTTGCCCGCCTTTTCTCCGGCAGAGTTGCAAAAAGCGGTGCACGATAATCTACGTAATCTCGGCCTGGACGTACTGGATGTGGTTAACCTGCGCGTTATGATGGGGGATGGTCATGGCCCAGCGGAAGGATCGATTGAGGCCAGCCTGACCGTGCTGGCAGAGATGCAACAACAAGGCCTGGTAAAACATATTGGCCTGAGCAACGTCACACCGACGCAGGTTGCAGAGGCGCGTAAGATTACCGAAATCGTCTGTGTGCAGAACGAATACAACATTGCTCATCGTGCTGATGACACAATGATTGATGATTTGGCCCGCGATGGCATTGCCTACGTGCCCTTCTTCCCGCTCGGGGGCTTTACGCCGCTGCAATCGTCCACACTTTCGGATGTTGCTACGAGCCTGGGCGCAACACCAATGCAGGTGGCGCTGGCGTGGCTGTTACAACGTTCACCGAATATTTTGCTGATCCCAGGGACGTCTTCTGTTGCGCATTTACGGGAGAATATGGCTGCTGAAAAATTGCATCTTTCTGAGGAAGTGTTGTCTACGTTGGATGGTATTTCGCGAGAATAACGAATATACAAAAGGGAAAGATGCATTTCCCTTTTGTTTCTTTTTTAATGGCATGGAGTGCATATGTTTAAGGCCAGGATTTGCGGCTGGATAGGTTTACTTCCCCTGTTTATCCTGAGTCTTCCAGTACAGGCGGAACTTCGATGTGTTGCAAATGCAGTTGATATTGAACCATTTTTTTCTGCGGCTACCGCTGAAGATAAACAGCAAGTTGAACAAGCTATCAATAGTAGCGTGAATCTTGTCCCCGTCGGTTTATCTGCACCGGACTGGAAAGTGCATCGTGGCAATTTAGTGGTGGAAGGTAATATAGAGAGTAATGAAAAATTGATTGTTCTTGGCAATTTGACAGTCAAAGGAAATAATGCGCGCGGGATATTTATCAATGACATAATTGCACCTGTTGTTGTGTCTTCGACAAATAGTGAATTCATGGTCCGAGCGGGAGACAAAAATGACACTGAAAATGTCAAAAAAGCGCTAACGATAATAAATCCTGATGCATATTATTGGGGCCTAATAAATGATGAAGATGCTCTGAAAGAAATTTTTAAGCGAAGCAATATTCGCATGGCAGGGAATGTCTGTAATCAGATGAAAAAAGAAGCGCTGTTTCGCCCTAAGCCTTCTCCTGAATTAGTGCAGGAATTGCAAATGCTGGATGAAGGCAACGTTGCTGCATTTGAAGGACGAGACATTGCGACATTTGATCTTGCCATAATGCGAACTCTCCCAAGGCTTAAAGGAATTTCAGCTAACCTACGCAAACAACTTATTAATAGCAATGATGAACAAACGATTGAAAGTATGGCGAGATATATGCCTGACAATGAGATTCTGGAGTTGACCGATCAGCAATTGGGTTACCAACCTGTTGTTCTGGGTTTGCTCAACCGTGAACCGCTCTCTGTCGAAATAATGACGCGAATTAGCCGTCTACCTGATGGTGCCGGTCCTTTGAATCTTGCGCTACGTGAAAATCTCCCTCTGGATATCGTCATGACTCTGGCGAAAAGAGATTGGGTCATTCAGGGGCTTTATAAAGATGCGTGGTTATTGCCCGAATCCATTATAGATGGCTATATCCGCAGTAATGATTCCTCTATTCGTCAGGTCGGTGCTGGAGGACAACTCACCTACAATCAGGCAATGCAGTTGGCGAAAGATTCATCAAAAAATGTTGTCACAAACTTAGCGTTCAAGCTGGCAGAGATGAAACACCATGGTCAATTGTTGCGGATGACGCCACAAGAGAGTGACAAAATAGCAGTATATTTATACCAAAAATTCGAGAATGACGATGATCTAATAGGTGCGTTATTTTTAGCGTTGCCAGATAACTTACAGTTTAATTTTGTTAAAAGGATGGAGAAAAAATCCCCTGCCTACTTTTGCTGTCGGGATATGCAGATAATTCACTCTGACGCTGCTTTACAACGGTTATTGACACGTTTCAACGATCCTGCGGGGTGGAGTAATCTGGCGAAAAATCAGTATCTGAGTACGGCGATGAAACAAAAAATTTGGCATCGCGCTTTATCGCATCGAAAAAATAATCCGAAAGCAGATTCTGCAGCATATGAAACCAGCGCTGATATGATTTTGTCTGAGCTGATTAGCCACGGTGAAGTTGATGACCAGATGCTATTAAATGCCACCTCTCTGATACGTTCGGAAGGCTGGGACTTTTTAGAGAGTGCATTAGTTAGTTGGGATAATTTACCCGCTGTTGTCCTCAAGGAATTACAGCAAAATATGCCACGCAATGATATTTGGGCGAAGTTTTTTCTGAGGCAGGAAAACAGCTCTCGTGCGCAGGTTAACGAAGCGTTACGTGTTTATTATGCACTTGACTCCGATGCATTAGCGCAACTGGATAAACTGGCAAAACAACCGGATCGTATATGGTGGAGTACGCTGGCGAAAAGCAATCTTACATTTTTCAAGTTCGGCGCACTTAACAATCGCCATACACCGTCTGCGGCACTAGCGGCAGAAATTGATCCCGAGTGGTGGATTATGGCGATGAATGATCCCCGTTTCCCAGTTGATGTATTGAAGGCGAGGCTGAAACGTGATCCTTTGCTGGCGTTAGAGCTTGTTAACCCTGAACTGGATTTAGTCCGCCAGCTGGCGCTTAACGGTAAGACGCGCGCAATACGGGAACAAGCGATGAGAAAACTTAATGAGTTGTATTGAATAACAGCGTAATAATTTTTAACCACTTGATTTATTGGGGATAATCATTCCTGACGGTGAGTCCCCAATACCTTGATATATTCTGAATTTTTAATGAAGCGGCGTGTTGCGATATCTCCGTCAGGGGAATTGATGCACCATAGCGCAAACCGAATTATCAAGGATTGATAATGACGCTCTACCAGATAAAACCGCTCTTTCAGTCGCTGTTAAGGCCGACGATGTTTTGGCTTAATAAGCACCATGTTACAGCGAATCACATCACTCTTGCTGCACTGGCGCTTTCTCTTCTTACCGGATTGCTGTTGATGTTGGTGGCACAACCCATCCTCTTTTTGCTATTGCCTATCGTGCTTTTTATCCGTATGGCGCTCAATGCGCTGGATGGCATTAGACTGGCCCCCTGAATCTCCAGACAACCAATATCACTTAAATAAGTGATAGTCTTAATACTAGTTTTTAGACTAGTCATTGGAGAACAGATGATTGATGTCTTAGGACCGGAGAAACGCAGACGGCGTACTACACAGGAAA
>OATL01000468.1_pt1 | contig 20243 bp, 14 predicted proteins | sample 1476011 | NCBI WGS metagenome assembly OATL01 (sample SAMEA2579975, study PRJEB22360) | human gut metagenome | biome: human gut; feature: human-associated habitat; material: faeces | place: Denmark | collected 2008/2010
CCCGCGATCGGAGTTGATCGCGGGGCCGCTTGTCACTAGTGGTTATGCGGGCAGTTGGCGCAGCAGCCGCTTGTGGCGTTGGTGCTGGAGCCGCCGCTTCGCTGGTCGGTGTTGTAGAAACCGCTTCCGTCGAACTTAATGCCGCTGGCTGAGAACGTCTTGGATGCCGGGGCGCCGCAGCTGGGGCATACGACCTCGGGTGTCTCGGACATGGGGTGCTCAACCTCAAACACGTTGCCGCAGCTCGAGCACTTGTAATCGTAGCGCGCCATAATACTTCCTTTTCAGCACAAAGCGGGCAGATCGCTCTGCCCGCATAAATTCAAACAGCTGTAACTGTACCCTATATCGGGGGTTTTATCACGCTTCGCCCCAGAATCTATGGGTGCTGCGCAGGAGCTTCGCAGTTTTGCCCTCGGCTGCCGCAACGTCGGCCTCGTCAGCTTGCCAAGTCCAGTTGCCCGTGGCCACGCCCGGCACGTTCATGCGTGCATCGTCGCCCAGTCCCAGCACGTCCTGCAGCGGCATCATCACGAGCGGAGCATCGCTTGCCAGGGCATTGCCCATGAGCTCGCCAGCCAATGCAATGCCGCTCGGCTCGTCGCCGCCTGCAAAGGAGCGTGTGCACCATCCGGCAAGCGTCGAGGTGTCGTGTGTCGAGGTATACAGGATCTTGTCTGGTGTGGGATGAATTCCGCAGCGAACGTCGTAATCGCTAAACTCTAGCACGTCCATGCCGGGGAAGCCGCAGGTCGAAGCCATCGCGTGAACACCGGGCGTCAAATAGCCTAGGTCCTCGGCGATAAAGTTAAGCGGACCCAGCTCGTCGTAGGCGGTCTGGAACAGGTCCTTGCCCGGTCCCGGAAGCCAGCGGCCGTCGGCACAGGCCTTGCCGGCGGGGATGCTAAAGTAGCTGTGGAAGCCCAGGAAGTGGTCCAGGCGCACACGGTCGTAGAGCGCGAACGCACGACGCAGGCGATCCATCCACCAGCTATAGCCGTTCTTCTTCATGTGATCCCAGCGGAAGGTGGGGTTTCCCCACACCTGGCCCTCGGGCGCAAAGTTGTCGGGCGGCGCGCCCGAAATCTCAATCGCCTTGCCGGTGTCGGACAGCCAGAAGTTCTCGGGCTCGCTCCACGCGTCGGCCGAATCGTCCGAGACATACATGGGGATATCGCCGATGACCTCGATGCCCTTCTTGTGTGCATAGTTCATGAGCTCGCACCAGGCAAGGTCAAAGCGATACTGCATGTACGCCTGCAGCTCGGCCTCGTCGTGGAAGCGCTTGTCATCAATTAGATACTCGTTGTAGCGCGCGACATCTGCCGGCCAATCGTGGCGCGACAGTCCCTCAAAGTGCTTTTTTACCGCCATGTAGACGCAGTACTTCTCGAGCCAGTCGGCGTTGCGATGTTTAAACGCCGTGTACAACGGATCGGCATCTTCGCCTCCGTGGGCCTTCCAGGTAGCAAAGTCGGCGGCCAACTCCTCGTGGCTCTCGGGCAGCAGGTCGATATTGCCTGCAAAGGCCGAAGGCCCAGCGTAAGGGGAACGGAAGAAGTCCGTCGGGTTGACGGGCAGAACCTGCCAGTAGCGCATGCCCATGGCGGCCAGGTGGTCGATAAAACGTCGCGTGGGCACACCGATTGTGCCGGGCTTGCCGTCATCGGTCGGCACCGAGGTGATGTGGCACACGACGCCCGCGCCGTGATCGAGCGGCTCCTGCAGGCGCTTCTCGGCATGGTGATAGATGATCGAAGAGCCCAGCGGGTACAGGTCGAGCGTAACCGTACCGTTGTGGATTTCGCACTCGTGGCCGCTGATCACGTCGCTTGCGCATTCGCCGAGCGCCGGAATCGTCACGCAGTGCGAATTGCGCAGGCTGCGGTTGATGATAACCGTCGCGGCCTCGCCGTCTTTGCCCGTGCGGGTGTAGGCCAAGACGTCGTCGTTGAGCGCGAAGGCCTTGATCTCGCCATTGACCATAAAGGGTAGCGCGCGGCGCACAGCAGACGCGTTCTTAACAATGGCCAGCGTATCGAAGTCGTGGAGCTGGTCCTTGGTCGGCAGGGTACGGCGGTTGCCCGGATCGGTGAGGCCCTCCAGGCCGTACTCATCGCCGTAATAGATCGAGGGCACTCCTGGGAAGGTCATCTGCATGAGCGTTGCCAACCAAAAACGGCTCTTGGCCAGGCCCATCGAGTTCTCGTCCAGGCGCCATTTGCTGCGCTCGCTCTCGGGCAGCTGCGACTCGTCGGGGCCACCGCCGAGCACCGAGATAATGCGCGGGCGGTCGTGGCTCGAAAGCAGATTGAGTGCGCAGGCCAGCGCCTCGCGCGGGTAGTTCTCGCGCAGGGTTTCGATATCCTCAGCAGCTTGATAGGCATTCTTGTAGCCCATCAAAAAGCCGATGACCATATCGCGGAAGGGGTAGTCCATGGCAGAGTCGAGCTCAGAGCCCTGCAGATAGCGGCGCAGGTGGCCATAGCTGATCTTGTTGGAGGCGTCCTCCCAGACTTCGCCGAGCAGCAGCGCATCGGGTTTCTCGGCGAGCACGGCCTTTTTGATCTCGGCCAGGAAGTCATCGGAAAGCTCATCGGCCACGTCCAGACGCCAGCCATGGGCGCCGGCGCGCAGCCATTTTCGGATCACGCCGTCCTTGCCCAGGAGCCGCTCGCGCACCAGTTTGGAGCTCTCATTGATGGCGGGCATGTTGCCCACGCCCCACCAGCAGTCATACGAGCCGTCCTCATGGAAGTAAAACGCATCGCGCCACGGTGAATCCTCGCTCTGCCAGGCGCCCACGCCGGGATAGTTGCCGTAGCGGTTGAAATAGATCGAATCGTCGCCCGTGTGGTTGAAGACGCCGTCCAGGATGATGGAGATGCCCAGCTTCTCGGCTGCCTGGCACAGCTCGGTAAAGTCCTGCTCGGTGCCCAGGATCGGGTCGATCTTGGTGTAGTCGGCCGTGTCGTAGCGGTGGTTGCTCGCGGCCTCAAAGATGGGGTTGAGGTAGATGGCCGTAAAGCCTAGCTCGGCAATGCGGGGCAGGTCATTTTGGATACCCTTGAGCGAGCCGCCGTAAAAATCCCAGGTCTTGATGGAGCCGTCTTCGGCACGCTCGTACTCGGGCGGTTCGTTCCAGTCCTCGACCATGCGGCGCTGGATTCCTTTGCGCGGTTTTTCAACTTCGGCAAGCGTGCGTTCGCGCCAGTTTTCGTCGCGTGCATAGCGGTCGGGGAAGATCTGGTAGACCATACCGCGCTCGTACCAAGTGGGACGGTTCTCTCGGTGCTTGTAGACGGTAATCTGGAAGGACGGAACCTCGGCGTAGTTGTAGGTCACACCCTCGCCACCGGTGCGACCCTGCGGTGCACCCAGGCGTACCTCGGGCTGGCCCTCGATGTTGCAGATAAAGCTGTACCAGATAAGACAGGGCTCAGTGCACTCAAGCTCTACGGTAAATATGCCGTCGCCCTCGTGCGTCATGGGATACAGAGACTCACCGATTTCATCGACCCAGGTGCGCAGGGTGAGCGTTGCCTGGTTGGGGTCGGCATCCTCCAAAATCACCGATAGCGAAACGGAAGTTCCAGTGGTCACAGCGCCAAACGGAGTACGAAACTGCGGCAGACGGCTGTTGTGAATCAATCTCATAATACGGTCCAGTTCAATAGAATCACGGCCTGCGGGCCATGGGCTTTACGCACAGGATATAAGTATATCTGTTGTACACAGGCTGTATAAACAACATCCGTTTACCATCGGCGAACGGTTGTCCTAGATAATCGTTTTACCATCCAAATTATCGCGATATTCGAAAACGCCCAGGCGGATACTATTTGTAGTCAAACAAAAGTACATCGGTTTACTACGACGAATTGAATGATCTCAACCACGGTCAATTTGGTGATATTAAATCCGCAGGTAGAAGCGTTGCCAATTTCATAGAATACTCTCCGTGGTCGGCCAGAGCTATTTTGTCGTAGTAAACCGGCCCTCTTTTTAATAGAGAAGTTCAACCAAGAAGAGGGCGCCTGGTTGGGGCGCCCTCTTTTGCGTTGGATTAAGTTTTAATCGTCCAGACTAGTGACGCTTGCGGGTGGCCGTTGCCTTGCGGACGGAGGTCTTCTTGGTCGGAGCCTTTTCCTCGGCTGGAGCGGCGGGGGAGACCGGGGCCTTCTTGGCGGGCTCGGTCTTTGCCTTAGTCTTGGGAGCGGTCTTGGCCTCAGCGGCCTTCGGCGCCGGCTCGGCCTTTACTGCGGGCTTGTCCTCGTCCTTAGCCTCTGCCTTGGGAGCAGCAGCCTTGGTCGTGGCCTTTTTGACCGTCGTCGTAGCGCGCTTGCGCGTGGTGGTTTTGGCGGCCGGCTTTGCCTCGACAGCTACCTTGGCCTTGGGCTCGGAGGGCGCCTCCTCGACCTTGACGGCGGGCTTTGCAGCGGCCTTCGGGGTCGGCTTCGCCGCGGCTTTCGTCGTAGCAGCCTTGGTCGTCGTCGACTTCGCAGCCGTGGCCTTCTTAGCGGTCGTGGTCTTGGTCGCGGTCGTCTTCTTGGCGGCAGACTTGGCCGGAGCCTTTGCCACAGGCTTAGCCTCGGCGGTGGCGGTCTCGGCCTTTACCTCGGGAGCGATCTCGGCCTCGGCAGCTTTCTTGGCTGCGGCGGTCGTGCGCTTGCGCGTGGTCGTTGCCTTGGCGGTAGTCGTCTTTGCTGCGTCGGTCTTGGTGGCAGCGGCCATGGTTGTCGTAGCCTTCTTGGCCGTCGTCTTGCGCGTCGTGGTCTTCTTGGCGGTAGGCTTCGCAGCTGGCTTAGCCTCAGCCTCGGGAGCTGCCTCAACCTTCACCTCAGATTTAGCCTCAACCGGCTTCTCCTCAGTCTTGGGCTCCTCGGCAGCAGCGGGTGCCTCAACAACCGGCTCGGCCTCAGCCACAACCTCGGGCTCGGCCTCAGCCTTCTCGGCCGCAGCCTCCACACCCGCCGGCCTCTCAATCTCCGGGTGCATAAAGAAGTACAGGTCCAGATACTTATCGGCCGAACGCGTCCAGCTAAAGTCCTGGCTCATGGCCTGCGTGACCAGCTGGTTCCATGCCTCACGGTTATCCCAGAACAGGCGCGCTGCGCGGAAGACCGCGTCGCCCATCTCGTCGCCATTAAAGTTGCTAAACGAGAAGCCCGTACCCTCGCCGGTAAACTCGTTATACGGGATCACGGTGTCCTTCAAGCCACCGGTCTCGCGCACGATGGGCAGGGTGCCGTAGCGCATGGCGATGATCTGCGACAGACCGCAGGGCTCAAACTTCGAAGGCATCAGGAACATGTCGGCGGCGGCGTACATACGCTGCGACAGTGCCGGATCGAATTCGATGCGCGCGGCCATGGTGCCAGGGTACTTGTCCTGGAAGTAGCGCAGGCCGTCCTCGTAGTCGCGGTCGCCTGTGCCCAGCACGGCCACCTGAACGCCGCCGGACAGGATGCGGTCGAGCGCGTACATGACCAGGTCCATGCCCTTCTGGCGCGTCAGGCGCGTGACCATCACCATGAGCGGACGGTCGTCGCGAACCTCGAGGCCTAGCTCTTCCTGCAGCTTGGCCTTGCACACGGCCTTGCCGGAACGATCGTCAATCGTGTAGTTGGCGGCAATGCGCTTGTCGGTTGCCGGGTCAAAGCCCGCCACGTCAATGCCATTCAAAATGCCCTGCAGCGCGTAGGAACGCTCGCGCAGCACGCCGTCCAGGCCCTCGCCAAACTCGGGTGTCTGGATCTCGCCCGCATAGGTGGGGCTCACCGTTGTGATGGCGTCGGCATAGTGCAGCGCGCCCAGCATGTAGTTGATGCTGCAGGCGTCGCAGCGCAGCTGCGAGGCGGCCGCCGGAATATGCGCCACACCCAGGATGTCCTCCATCACGGTGTCGCTAAACTGGCCCTGGAACGCCACGTTGTGGATCGAGAACACGGTCTTGACGCGGTCGTACAGCGGCAGGCCCTGGTAGAACTCGCGTAAGAACACTGGTGCCAGTGCCGTCTGCCAGTCGTTGCAATGCAGGATGTCGCACTCAAAGCCGGCCGGCAGGTGCTGCAGGCTCTCGGTGATGGCCTTGGAGAAGAACGCAAAGCGCTCACCGTCGTCAAAGAAGCCGTACGGATAGTCGCGCGCAAAGTAGCGCTCGTTGTCGATGAACATATAGGTGACGCCGTCGTGCTCGAGCTTCTCGAGTCCGCAGTACTCGTTGCGCCAGCCCAGACTCACGTAAAAGTCGGAGAAGTGCTCCATCTGCGCCTTGTACTCGTCCTTGATGGTGGCGTACTTGGGCACCATCACGATAACTTCGGCGCCGGCGCGCACAAGCGCCGCAGGCAGCGAGCCTGCCACGTCGCCCAGGCCACCGGTCTTTACAAACGGTGCGCACTCGGCCGAGGCAAACACGATCTGCATCTTTTTGCTGGAATCTGCCATATTGTCTCCCATGTTGCAATTCGAGAATAGCCGCCTGGCGCTAACCGGGCGGCTATTCTACTTGTTACGAGCGATGTTGCGGTGCCAACGTTAACGTACGATGGTGGTGTCGGAAGTTAACGGAGCCTTGCCCAGCACCAGGATGTTCTCGGGCGTGCCGCGAAGCTCGGTGTTGGTGGGAACCACGTTGTTCTTGTCCAGAATGGCATTCTCGACGCGGGCGCCGCTCTTGATGATGCAGCTCTGGTTGATGATCGAGTTGGTCACCGAAGCGCCCTCCTCGACCACGACGCCGCGCGACAGGATCGAGTTGCGCACGGTGCCCTTGATGATGCAACCGGCCGAGATAATCGAGTTGCAGGCGTGGCTGCCGGTCGCATAGCGCGAAGGCGGCACGTCGTGAGCCTTGGTCAGGATCGGGCGCTCGGGATCGAAGAGCTGGTCGGCCACGGTCTGGTCGAGCAGGTCCATGCTGCGGCGATACAGCGACTTCTCGCTAAACACGCCCACGACCTCGCCCTTGTACTCGTAGCTGCATACGTCGATGTTGCCAAAGTCGCCCTGGAGTGCCTCGAGCAGGTCCAGATAGTCGGCGGCCTGGTAGTGGTCGATAATCTCGAGCAGCGTTTCGCGGTTGACGATGCAGCAGTCCATGGAGGCGTTGTCGCCGTACACGACGCCGGCGCTCACGCCCGTCAGGCGGCCGTTCTCGTTAATCTCGAGCTTGGTCTCGTCCTCGACATTGCGCGTGGCCTTGCAGTACACCACGGTCATCTGGGCACCAGAGTTCTCGTGCGCCTCGATGATGGTGTTGAGGTCCATGTTAAAGATGATGTTGGTGCCCATCATCACGACATAGGGCTTCTCCGAGCGCTGGAACAGCGTCTTGTTGGAGATGATGTCGCGCAGCAGGAAGCGCATGCCGCCCTTGGTGGTGCCATACGCGTTGCCGGGCACCATGAACAGACCGCCCTTCTTGCGGTCCAGGCCCCAGTCCTTGCCCGAGCCCACGTGGTCGATCAGCGAACGGTAGTTGCCCGGCATGACGACACCGACGGTCTTGATGCCGGCATTCATCATGTTGGACAGCGGGAAGTCGATCAGGCGGTAGCGGCCCAAAAACGGAACGGACGCGATGGGGCGATCCTTGAGCAGCACGCTGCCGTAGGTCGAAGAGTAGTTAGCGGTGATATAACCGATGGCCTTACGATTGATCATCGGATCATTCCCCCTTCCCGATAACGACGTCATTTCCAACGACGGCCGTATCCTTGGTGGTATCGACAGAGCCGAGCTTCACGCCCTCTTCGACCGTGGAGTTCTCGCCCAAAATAGCGCGGCAGATGTGCGCGCCGCTCTTAACGTGCGCACCCGGCAGCAGCACGGAGTCCTCGACCACGGCGCGCTCCTCGATGATGACATCGGTCGAAAGGATCGAGTGGCGAGCGGTGCCGTAGATCTTGCAGCCATTGGAGACCAGGCAGTCGTCTAGGCGGCCGTCCGGGCCAATATAGTGCGGCGGACGCGTGGTGATGTTGGACATGATGGGGAAGTTCTTGTCGAACAGATCGAACTCGGGGTTGTTACCCAGCAGGTCCATCGAGGTCTCATGGAAGCTGGCGATGGTGCCGACGTCCTTCCAGAAGCCGTGGAACTCGTAGCTGTACAGGCGCTTGTTCTCACCGAGCAGCTTGGGGATGATGTCCTTGCCAAAGTCGTGGCTCGAGCGCTGGTCCAGAGCGTCCTCCTCGAGCGCCTCGATCAGCACGTCGGCCGAGAAGATGTAGATGCCCATGGACGCGAGGTTCGAATCGGGCTTCTCGGGCTTCTCGGTGAACTTGGTGATGCGGCCGTCTTCGGGGTCGGTGGTCAGGATGCCAAAGCGGCTGGCCTCCTCCCACGGCACGGGCATAACGCTCACCGTGAGGTCGGCGTTGTTCTCAATGTGCGTCTTGAGCATCTTGCGGTAGTCCATGCGATACAGGTGATCGCCCGAAAGAATCAGGACGTACTTGGGGTCGTTGGCCTTGATGTAGTCGAGGTTCTGCGTAATGGCGTCGGCCGTGCCCGCATACCAGGCGCCACCGGTCTGCGTCTCGTACGGCGGCAGGATCGACACGCCGCCGTCGCGGCTGTCCAGATCCCAAGCCTCGCCGGAGCCCACATAGGCATGCAGCAGGTAGGGACGGTACTGCGTCAGAACGCCCACCGTGTCGATGCCCGAGTTGGAGCAGTTGGAGAGCGAAAAGTCGATAATGCGGAACTTACCACCAAAGCTAACCGCCGGCTTGGCGATCTTTTGGGTGAGTGCCCCCAATCGGCTGCCCTGTCCTCCTGCGAGGAGCATCGCGATGCATTCTTTCTTACTCATCGATTTCTCCTTCTGTCATCGATGTTCCTAACCCATTAGCGACGGGCGCGGCGCACTGTCACGCCCGTCGAGTAATGCCGTGCGGCAAAGGGAGCTTGCGCGCTTTATGCGTGCCAGATCTCGTCGCGATACTCGCGAATGGTGCGGTCGGACGAGAACCAGCCACTCGAGGCGGTGTTGAGCAGGGCCTTGCGGTTCCAGGTCTCCTGGTCGCCGTAGCTGCCCGTGAGGTTCTCCCATGCATCAACGTAGCTGCGGAAGTCGGCCATGACCAGGTCGGGGTCGTTGTTGTTCATGAGCTCGTTGTAGATACTCTCGAAGTTGCCCGAAAGGCCGGCAAAGGTGTTGTCCTTGAGCTCGTCCATCACGCGGCCTAGACGCTCGCGGTCGCCGTTGAGGGTATCCCACGCAAAGTAGTTGTTGGATGCCCAGAGCTGCTCGACCTCGGGAGCGGTCAGGCCAAAGATGGCCTCGTTCTCACGGCCGGCCAGGTCGGCGATCTCGATGTTGGCGCCGTCGAGGGTGCCCAGCGTAATGGCGCCGTTCATCATGAGCTTCATGTTGGACGTGCCCGAGGCCTCCTTGCCGGCCGTGGAGATCTGCTCCGAGATCTCGGCGGCGGGGTAGATGAGCTGGGCGTTGCTCACGCGGAAGTTGGGGATAAAGCAGACCTTCATGACCTCGTTGACGCGGGCATCGTTGTTGATGACGTCGGCAACGGAGTTAATGAGGCGGATGGTCTCCTTGGCGAAGGTGTAGCTCGAGGCAGCCTTGCCACTAAAGATGAAGGTCGTCGGCGTCACGTGGAAGTTGGGGTCGGCGATGCGACGGTTGTAGATGTCCATCACCTTCATGATGTTCATGAGCTGGCGCTTATAGGCGTGGAAGCGCTTTACCTGGACATCGAAGACGGTGTTGGGGTCAATAACCAGACCGGTCTCGGCCTTAACGTAGGCGGCCAGACGCTCCTTGTTGGCGCGCTTGGAGGCACCCACGGCCTTCAGGAACTCGGTGTCGTCCTTAAACTCCTTGAGTTTCTCAAGCTCAAAGGCGTCTTTGAGCCAGCCATCGCCAATGGCCTCGGTCACGAGCTTGGCGTAGGTGGGGTTGGCCTCGGCAAAGAAGCGACGGTGCGAGATGCCGTTGGTCTTGTTGTTGAACTTCTCGGGCGTCAGGGCATAGAAGTCCTTGAGCACGATCTTCTTGATGATGTCGGAATGGATCTTGGCCACGCCGTTGACGCTGTGGCTGCAGATCACGGACAGGTTGGCCATGCGAATCTCGCCGTCCCACAGGATGGCGGTCTGGCGCAGACGCTCCTGCCAGCCCTCCTGTGTGGTGTCGAACGACTCGTGCCAACGACGGCTGATCTCGTCGATGATCTGGTACACGCGGGGGAGGAGCTTGGAGAACGTGCCGATAGGCCACTTCTCCAAGGCCTCGGGCAGGATGGTGTGGTTGGTGTAGCTCACGACCTGCGTCACGATGTTCCAGGCGTCGTCCCACTCGAGCTTCTTCTCGTCGATGAGGATACGCATGAGCTCGGGGCCGCACATGGCGGGGTGGGTATCGTTGGTGTGGATGGCCACAAACTGCGGCAGCAGCTCCCAGTTCGCGCCGTGCTCCTTCTCAAAGGTGTCGAGCAGGCTGTAGATACCGGCCGAAACAAACAGGTACTCCTGCTTCAGGCGCAGCAGACGGCCGTGCTCGCCGGCGTCGTTGGGGTAGAGGATGGCGCTGATGGCCTCGGCTTCGGCGCGCTCGGCGTCGGCCAGGGCGTAGTCGCCGCGGTTGAATGCCTCAAGGTCAAAGTGCTCCTCGACCGGCTCGGCGGCCCAGACGCGCAGCTTGTTGACGGTCTCGCCGGCATAGCCCACCACGGGGATGTCATAAGGGACAGCCAGGATGTCCTGCGTGTCCACCGTGCGGTAGAACGTGCGGCCGTTCTCCTCAAAGCCCTCAACATGGCCACCAAACTTGATGGTCACGGCCTTGTCCTGACGACGGACCTCCCAGGGATAGCCGTGGGTGAGCCACTCGTCGGTGGCCTCGACCTGGCTGCCGTTGACAATCTCCTGCTTAAACAGGCCGTAGCGGTAGCGCATGCCGTTGCCATAGCCGGCAATGCCCTCGGCTGCCATGGAATCCAGGAAGCACGCTGCCAGACGGCCCAGGCCACCGTTGCCCAGAGCCGGATCGGGCTCCTGGTTCTCGATGACGGACAGGTCAAAGCCCATGTCGTCGAGCGCCTCGGCGACCATGTCGCGCACGCCAAAGTTGAGCAGGTAGTTGTCGAGCAGGCGACCGATCAAAAACTCGATCGAGAAATAGTACACGCGCTTCTTGCCCTCGGCGGTGGCGCGGGCGTCACTCTTGGTGGCAACGGTGCGGGCCTTCTCGGCCACGAGCTTGGCCAGCGCGTTAAAGCGGTCCAGGTCGCTGGCGGCCTCGACGCTCTTGCCGCTAATGCTCATGACGGCATCGCGATAGAGCTCGGTAAACTCCTGCTTGTTGTCGAAGATCTTATTCATACGTTCCTTTCCCCCGGGGATGTTTCTCCCGGAACGGTTATGACTTGTATCCTACGCCCCGTCGGGGCGGGTAATTACAGCTGTAACGGTTTTGTTACGCATCCTTGGCAGACGGCTTAACAGAAGCAGACTTGGCCTTGGTAGCGGCCTTTTTGGCAGCCGGTTTCTTGGCTGCGGCCTTAGCAGCGGGCTTTGCGGCAGCCTTGGCCTTGGCCTTGGTCGTCGCAGCCTTGGCCTTGGCGGGAGCCTTCTTGGCAGCTGCAGGCTTAGGCTTCACCGAGGACGTGCGCTTCTTGGGCGCAGCCTTGGGCTCCTTGACCATCGGCGGCTTATAGCTGCTGGGACCGCGGCGCTTAAGCACCACGCCTGCCAGGCCAGGCACCTTAATCTCAATGGAGTCCATCTGCCCGTTCCAGGGATAGGGCTCGCTCGAGCAGGTGTAGGGTTCCTCGCCGGCATAGCCGCTGCCACCGAACTCTGGACGGTCGGAATCAAAGATGACCTCCCAGTCGCCCTCGCGCGGCACGCCCACGCGGAAGCTCTCGTAGCTCGCCGGGTCAAAGTTGATCAGGATCACCAGGTCGTCGTCGATGTCCTCGCCCTGGCGCACAAAGCTCACGATGGACTGCTTGGAGTTGTCCGCATCGATCCAGGTAAAGCCGTCGTCGGTGTAGCCGCGCTCGTACAGGGCGGGCTCGGCGGTGTACAGGTGGTTGAGCGCCTTGATAAACGCCTGATGATGACGGTGAGTCTCGTACTCCTCGGTTAGGAACCACTGGATGGACTCGTAGTAGCGCCACTCAATAAACTGGCCAATCTCGTTGCCCATAAAGTTGAGCTTGGCACCGGGGTGCGTCATTTGGTAGAAAGCGAGCGTGCGCAGGCCGGCAAACTGGCGCCACCAGTCGCCCGGCATGCGGCCGATGAGCGAGCACTTGCCGTGCACGACCTCATCGTGGCTCAGCGGGCAAATAAAGTTCTCGGTAAAGGCGTACATGATGGAGAACGTGAGCAGCCCGTGGTTGCCGGGGCGCCACGGAAAATCGGTCTGCATGTAGTGCAGGGTATCGTTCATCCAGCCCATGTCCCACTTGTAGTGGAAGCCCAGACCGCCGTCCTGCGGCGGGTAGGTCACGAGCGGCCACGCGGTGGACTCCTCGGCCATCATCATCACGTCGGGGTAGTGGGCCTCCACGGCGCAGTTGACCTGGCGGATAAACGCGCTGGCATCCAGGTCCTCCTCAGTTCCGTACTTGTTGAACTTCTTTTGGCCCGGATCGTCGATGCCAAAGTTGAGGTACAGCATGCTGGACACGCCATCCATGCGGATGCCGTCAACGTGGAAGTTCTCGAGCCAGTACAGCACGTTGGAGACCAGGAAGGAGCGGACCTCGCCGCGGGCGAAGTCAAACTTGTGCGTGCCCCAGTTGGGGTGAATCTCGTGCTCAAACAGCATGTGGCCGTTAAAGGTGGCAAGGCCGTGGGAGTCGGCGCAAAAACCGCCGGGCACCCAGTCCATGATCACGCCGATGCCTGCCTCGTGGCATGCATCGATAAAGTGCATGAGTTGCTGCGGGTCGCCATAGCGCGAAGTGGCGGCATAATAGCCGGTCGTCTGGTAGCCCCAGGAGCCATCGAAGGGATGCTCCATGAGCGGCATGACCTCGATATGCGTATAGCCCATGTCGCGCACGTAGTCCACGAGCTCCACCGACAGGTCGTCGTAGGTGTAAAACTCGCCGCGCTGCGCGGGGAAGGGATCCATGGGGCCGGGATAGTTGCCATACTCGTCCGGCTCGCCCTGCGGCGCGTCGCCGTGGCGCTTCCACGAGCCAATATGCACCTCGTAGATGTTAAGGGGCTGCGACATGTGGTTGTGGCCGGCGCGGCGCTTGAGCCATGCGGCGTCGTTCCATTTGTAGCCATCGAGGGTCCACAGCACGCTAGCGGTACCCGGAGGGCACTCGGCCTTGAAGGCGTACGGATCGGCCTTGTACAGTTTTTCGCCCTCGTTGGTCTCGATTAAATATTTATAGAGCTGGCCTTGTTCTGCGCCAGGAATAAAGCCTTCCCAAATAGCGCTCGTATGCACGGGCACCAGCGGGTTGGCTTCCTCATCCCAGTCGTTAAATTCGCCAATGACATGTACGCTCTTTACATCGGGCGCCCAAACGCAAAAGCGCCAGCCGCGCGTACGGTTCTGCGTGTCGGGGTGCGCGCCCATCTTTTCCCAGCTGCGCTCCCACGTGCCGATGCCAAATAGATAGACATCGTCCTTGGTGAGCTCCGGTGCGTGCGGGGCGGCTTTACGGGTTGCGGGCTTTTTAGCCGTTGGCTTTAGCTTTGTATCGCTCACGTTTGATCCCATCATGACGCGGCAGCGTGTTGCCTTGGTGACTAGATGCGAAAGGTCCAAGGCTGCACGAATCGAAGGGACGGCGATAGTTCTATGATTCGTTCCACCTCGCGTGCTCGGTGGAACTTTCGGCAGAAACTACGATAACACCTGTACGTTACTTTTATGAAGGAAAGTGGTTTTTGGGCGGCGTTTAATCGGTAAGCGCCATGTTTAGACCACTGGCAGAATTGCGATGGTAAAACTCTTGACAGTTTTACCAATAAGGGTTTTTTGATTGTTGGTTTGACGTTTGGTAAAACGTTTTTAGCAGGTTGTTTACCATTTGACATCGAAAGGTACATTTATGTCCCAGACCGCCGCTCCCAATGTCGCTTTTATTTTCGATTGCGACGGCACGCTGGTTAATAGCACCCCCGTTTGGGCCTATGCCCAGCCCGAGTTATTGCACCGCCACGGAGTTGACGTGACGGTCGACGATTTTGCCCAGTTTGAGCATTTGTCGCTCGAGGACGAGTGCCAGGCCTACCACGACACGTGGGGCATTGGCGAGAATGGCGAGGAGCTGTATCGCGAGCTGAGCGACATTCTGATTGATGGGTACTCCAAGGTGCCGCCGCGCGAGGGGCTCCTGGCATTTTTGAAGCAGGCGAAGGCGGCGGGGATCGCCATGTGCGTGGCTACGTCCACACCGGCCGAGCTGGTGCAGTCCGCCCTTGCGGGCGCAGGGCTCGATGCTTACATGGAGTTTGTTACCACGACGGGCGAGGCGGGACGCTCCAAGCAGTTCCCCGATGTGTACGAGCTGGCTCTGCGCCGTCTGGAGGAGCGCCATGGGCATAAGTTTGAGCGCGTCTGGGTGTTTGAGGACGCGGTCTTTGGCCTTAAGAGCTCTGGGGTCGCTGGCTTTAAGTGTGTAGGTATCTATGACCCGCACGGCCGCATGAAGCGCGACGATGTGCGCGCCAACTGCGATATCTTTATCGACAGCTACGAGGACCTGGATCTGGCCCGCGTGCTTTCGTTTGAGGGATAGGCGAGAGCTGTGGCTTGTAAGGTATTAGTGGTCTGTGGCTCGCCCGTGGTGGCGAGCGCGGATCTGTTGCGTAGGCTAGCAGGGGAGTGCGACCACGTTGTCGCCGTGGACCGCGGGCTCGATGCGCTGCTGAGCGCGCGGCTAGGCTGCGACGTATATGTGGGGGATGCCGACACGGTGAGCGATGCAGGTCGCGCACTGGTCGATGCCGCCACCGACTTTGAAGTTGAGCGCCATGACCCGTACAAGGACTTTACCGATCTGGCGTTGGCGCTCGATTCCGTCCGCCGTTGCTGGCCGGGTGCCGAAGTGGTTGCGACCTGCGCCACCGGCGGCCGCCCCGACATGGCCCTAAGCGTCCTAGGCTTACTAGCCAACTTCAAAGACGCCCCCGTCTGGATTGCCGAGGACGAGACCACGGCCCGCATTCTGCACGAAGGCGAATCCTGGACCATTGAGGGCGCCGAGGGCAAGACGTTCTCCATCATCGCCATTACCCCTGGGACGGTAGTAAGCGAACACGGCCTAGAATGGGAACTAGACCACAGCCCCCTAGGCTTGTTAGCCGACACGGGCATCAGCAACATAGTCCGATCCACCGCAAAGATAGCCGTCCACCAAGGAACTGCAATAGCGTATTTGTTACATGAGGGTTTTCCTGGGACGGTGGGTTAATTGACTGATTTTGACTTCGGCAAAATCAGTCAATTCAGCCCCGTCCCAGGAAAACCCGTAAGAAAAAGTTTCAACAAAAATCTCTTGCATCAAGCTAAACATTCCCCTATAGTACTACCTCGTCACGGGGGCGTAGCTCAGCTGGGAGAGCGCTTGACTGGCAGTCAAGAGGTCAGGGGTTCGATCCCCCTCGTCTCCACCATCGTGAATGCAAAGGCCTTCGGAATTTCGAAGGCCTTTTTTCATGCCAAAATACCTCGCGCCACAAACCACTTCCACACCAACAAAAAGTTGCGCAATTTATTTCCCATGTCTGTACATAGTTTGTTAGACAAACGCAATTACCAGTGCAGCTCGCTGCCCCTTTTGGACTTTAGGAACGCTTCTAATTATCGTCAGCACCCCAATAACCTGCGTCAACGTGAACAACTTCCCAAAACAACCCCCTTTAGCACGTCAAATGAACGATATGTTGTCCAACGCAGCCCAAGTCAGTTTCACTAACAGCTTGTGCTAGGATAACTAACGTTACATGGGTTCAACTGTGCTCACGGCTCCAGCAAGTCACAAAGCGCAGGGTCGATCAGCATCCGGCCGTAACGGCGGTGCCAGAAACACCACGAGCTCCAATAAAGAAGTCATGCGACGTTGTTTATTTGTATTGAGTTTATTCTCAAATGCAAATAAGTATTAGATTGCATGCAATTACGTAGCAGTTCTTCAGCTGTTTGCGTGCGGTCCAGTTTTGAAATTACTTGACCGGCTCGCACGCAGTCAGCTGAGGTTGCAGGCATTCTTGCGATACGTGCTTGTGATCTCAGCGCTGCTTTTATACATACCGTTCACGGTGGGGCAGAGCCACGTGCTTGTCTGACTGGGCTCAGGGTTTGAATATGGAGCGCCTTCGCGCACAAGCGCCCTGGCGAAGCCATACCCAAACCCCGTGAGCCATACGTAAGACAGCAAGGGGGTGGTGCTCGTGTGGTATGTAATCCAGGTCATTAACGGTCGCGAAGACGTAATGCGCGAGCGCATTGAGCGTATCGTGCCGGCTGGTACCATGCAGGAGCTCTTTTATCCCCAATTTCAAACCGAGATCAAGGTACACGGCGAATGGGTCAATACGACCAAGCCGCTGTTCCCCGGTTATCTTATCTGCGACACGGCAGATCCCCGTACCGTGCAACAGTATCTGCTTCGCATGGACGACTTTGCCCGGGTGCTATCCCAGGACGGTCAGTTTGTGCCGCTGGCAAAAGAAGAGGTCCAGCTTATTGGCAGCTTTACGCATAGGGGAGACCGCGTTGTGCCCATGAGCGAGGCCCTAAAAAACGGTGATCAGGTCGTAGTGACGGCAGGTCCACTGCTGGGCCACGAAGGCCTTATCAAAACCATTAACAGACGCAAAAACACTGCTTATTTGGAGCTCGACCTGTGCGGTCGACGCGTGACTACGCGCGTTGGTCTTGCCGTGCTTTCGGCCGAGCAGCGTGTAACGCGAAACCTTAAAAAGGCGATTGCCTAGCTGCGGGCGGTCACTACACAGAACAGGGAGGATCCCCGATTAGGGGACGAAGTGTTGGAAGAGAACGTGTCGGATAAAACTCAATATGCAACGGATGCGCCCGTGGGGGCGGCGCTCATTGCTCAGGCTATGGACCGACGCGAGGGCGTCGGCCGTTACAAGGCCATGCAATCCATCGTGGACTGGGATCGTTCGCGCCTGGCCTACCGCGCCGTTAAGCGCGCCTTTGACATCGTGTTCAGCGGCTGCGTGCTGGCCGTCATAGCCGTACCCAGCCTTGTGCTTGCCGCGGCCATCCGCCTAGAGAGTGAGGGCAACCCCTTCTACAGCCAGATCCGAGTGGGACAGACCCACCGCGACGGCAGCCTGTCGACCTTCCGCATGTGGAAGTTCCGCTCCATGTACAAGGACGCCGACGAGCGCCTGGCGGAGCTCAAGGAGCAGAACGAGATCGCCGGCGCCATGTTCAAGATGAAGGAGGACCCCCGCGTCACCAGGATCGGGAAGTTCATCCGCAAGCATTCCATCGACGAGTTCCCGCAGTTTCTGAACGTGTTCCTGGGCCAGATGTCGGTCGTGGGCCCGCGCCCGCCGCTGCCGAACGAAGTCGCGGAGTACACCGAGTATGACCTGCAGAGGCTAGCAGTGAAGCCAGGCATTACGGGGCTCTGGCAAGTTACGGAGCGCAACTCCACCGGTTTCGACGGCATGGTCCGCCGGGACCTCGAATACATAGCCAAGCGCGGAGTCGTCACGGACTTCAAGATCATCCTCCTCACGGTTCTGGAGGTCTTCAACGGGAGCGATGCGTACTAATGCAGCATGTTTTCATCATCGGATCCAAGGGGATTCCGGCAAACTACGGCGGTTACGAGACGTTCGTGGAGAAGCTGACCGAGAATCAGGTTTCGCCTGACCTCAAGTATCACGTGGCGTGCGCTGTGGATTCCGCCGAGCAGGTCGGCGAGTTCGAGCACAACGGGGCGCACTGCTTCAACGTGCTGCGCAGGCCCGTCGGTGCCGCGAGGGCGATCTTCTACGACATCGACGCCCTCAAGTGGTGCATCGCCTACATTGAGGAGAACCGAGTCCAGCACCCCATCGTCTACGTGCTGGCCTGTCGCATCGGGCCGTTCTTCGGCAGGTACGTGAACAGGATCCACGCCCTTGGCGGCAAGGTCCTCGTGAACCCCGACGGGCACGAATGGAAGCGCGCCAAGTGGAGCGCGCCCGTCCGCAAGTACTGGAAGGTCTCGGAGCGCGGGATGGTCAAGCACGCCGACCTGATGGTGTGCGACTCCAAGAACATCGAGAAGTACATTCGAGGGGAGTATGCCGACCTGGACCCCGAGACGACTTTCATCGCCTACGGGGCCGACATCAGGCACTCCGCGCTCGCTGACGACGACCCCAAGTTCACCGGATGGCTCTCCGAGAAGGGCCTCGAGCCCTACGGCTACTACCTGGTTGTGGGACGCTTCGTGCCTGAGAACAACTACGAGACCATGATTCGGGAGTTCATGGCTTCCGACTCCAAGCGGGATTTCGCGCTCGTGACTGGAGTGGATGACTCCTTCCTCGCGGAGCTCGAGCGGAAGACGCACTTCAAGTCCGACCCACGCATCAAGTTCGTCGGGACCGTCTACGACCAGGAGCTCCTGAAGAAGATTCGCGAGAAAGCATACGGCTACTTCCACGGCCATGAGGTGGGGGGCACCAACCCGAGCCTCCTGGAGGCGCTGGCGTCCACGCGCCTTAACCTCCTTCTCGACGTCGGCTTCAACCGCGAGGTCGCCGAGGACTCGGCTCTGTATTGGAGTAAGGGATCCGGAGACCTGGCTGAACTTATTAACCGTGCGGACATGATGGACTCAAACTCGATCGAGGAGCTCGATACGGCATCGACCTCCGTTATCCGCGACCGGTATTCGTGGCGGTTCATCACCGACAGCTACGAAGGCCTTTTCCTCGGAAGGCAATAGCAATATGAAAGGCATCATCCTCGCCGGCGGGTCCGGCACGCGCCTGTACCCGCTCACGCTCGTGACCTCCAAGCAGCTGCTGCCGGTCTACGACAAGCCCATGATCTACTACCCGCTGTCCACCCTCATGCTGGCGGGCATCCGGGACATCCTGGTCATCTCCACGCCTGCCGACCTGCCCAACTTCGAGCGCCTGCTCGGGGACGGCTCGCGCTACGGCGTGAGGCTCTCCCCCGCCCAGCCGATGGAGACGCGCTACGGCGTCAACCTCTCCTACGCCGAGCAGCCGAGCCCCGACGGCCTGGCCCAGGCCTTCACCATCGGCGAGGAGTTCATCGCCGGCGAGCCTTGCGCGCTGGTGCTCGGCGACAACATCTTCTACGGCAACGGCCTCAGCCGCCACCTGAAGAAGGCCGTCGAGAACGCGCAGTCGGGCCGCGCCACGGTCTTCGGCTACCACGTGGACGACCCCGAGCGCTTCGGCGTCGTGGAGTTCGATCGCGAGGGCAGGGCCGTCTCCATCGAGGAGAAGCCCGCCGAGCCCAAGAGCTCCTACGCCGTCACCGGCCTGTACTTCTACCCGGGCGACGTGGCCGCCAAGGCACATAGGGTGGAGCCCTCCGCGCGCGGCGAGCTGGAGATCACCACGCTCAACCAGATGTACCTGGAGGAGGGGACGCTGTCCGTCGTGACCCTGGGCCGCGGGTACGCCTGGCTCGACACCGGCACCATGGAGAGCCTGCACGAGGCCGCGGAGTTCGTCCGCGCCGTGGAGCACTCCCAGGACCTGCCCGTGTCCGTGCCCGAGGAGATCGCCTGGGAGAACGGCTGGATCACGACCGCCGGGCTGGAGGGGGCCGCGGAGGCCTACGGCAAGTCGGTCTACGGGCAGCACCTGAAGAAGGTCGCCGCCGGCGAGATCGTCAACAGCCCGCGCGAGTACTAGGAACTGAGGAGATACGAACATGGCAGAGGAGACCTTCTCCCCCAGGAACATCATCGTCACGGGCGGCTGCGGCTTCATCGGCAGCAACTTCGTGCACTACGTCGTGGACAACCACCCCGACGTCCACGTCACCGTCCTGGACAAGCTGACCTACGCCGGCAACCCCGAGAACATCGCCGGGCTGCCCTCCGACCGCGTGGAGCTCGTCGTGGGCGACATCTGCGACGCGGAGCTGCTGGACCGCATCGTCCCGGGCCACGACGCCATCGTGCACTACGCCGCCGAGAGCCACAACGACAACTCCATCGCCGACCCGGAGCCGTTCCTGCGCACCAACGTGGAGGGCACCTTCCGCCTGCTGGAGGCCGTCC
>OATL01000478.1_pt1 | contig 19719 bp, 17 predicted proteins | sample 1476011 | NCBI WGS metagenome assembly OATL01 (sample SAMEA2579975, study PRJEB22360) | human gut metagenome | biome: human gut; feature: human-associated habitat; material: faeces | place: Denmark | collected 2008/2010
CGCTTCCTCGCGCCCCGCGCGCGCCCCCGAGCCCCGCCTGTACAAGCTCGCCCGAAAACCGCGAGGGGTCTTCCCCGCCCGACGTGGCGAGGAAGAGCTCGCCTGCGCGCTCGGCCTCGGCCACGATGTCGCACGCCACGCCGTGAGCGCTCGCGAAGCGCCAATCCTGCCATGGACGCGCGAGGCGCGCGGCGAGATACGACGCTGAGCTTATGCCGGGAATGACACGCACGTCCACCTGCGCATCGCCGGAGAGCGCCTCCACCAGGCGGCGCGCGCCGCTGAACAGCCCCACATCGCCCGTCATCACGACCACGGCGCGCTGCCACGACGCCGCATCGGTGAGCGCGGCGACGATGTCCGCCGTCTTCACGAGCTCGCATCTCACCACGTCGGGCGGCACGTCGATGCCGACAAGCGCGCGATGAGCGCCGATGACCACGTCGGCGATGTCGATCGCGTCGAGCGCCGCGCGCGAGAGCAAGTCGGGGTTTCCGGGCCCCGCCCCGATGATCGTTACCTTTCGCATGGAATCTCCCGATACCCGCGCGGCGTGACCATACGGCCGCCTACGCGCTTCGTGTCCGCGTTGCCGACGAACACGGTGGTGAACATGTCGGCATCGAACTCCCCCAGCTCGGAGAGCCTGCACATACCCGACTGCTGCCCCTCGCGCCCGATGTTGCGCACCCAGCCGCAGAGCGTGTCAGGGGCCTTCCATTCGAGCATAATCTTCGCCGCGCGCGAGAGCCTGTCGGCGCGCTTTCTGCTGCGCGGGTTGTACAAACAGATGCAGAAGTCGGCGCTCGCCACGGCGGCGAGCCTGCGCTCGATGACCTCCCACGGCGTGAGCAGGTCAGAGAGCGACACGACCGCGAAGTCATGGGCAAGCGGGGCGCCGAGCACCGCCGACCCGCTCTGAGCCGCGGTGGCCCCGGCGATAACTTCCACGTCTACATCGGGGTAGTCCTCCGCAAGCTCCAGCACGGGGCTCGCCATGCCGTACACGCCCGCGTCACCGCTGCACACGAGCGCCACGGCTTCTCCGCTCTGCGCGCGCGAAAGCGCCAGGCGGCACCGTTCGACCTCGTGCATCATCGGCGTCGCGAGATGCGCCGCGTCGGGCACGGCGGCGAGCGCGAGCTCCACGTATTTCGAGTACCCCACAACGATGTCGGCCGCCTCGAGCGCGCGCCGAGCCGCAATCGTCATACCGTCGGGGCCGCCCGGGCCGATCCCCACCACGAAGAGCTTTCCCATCACCGCTCCTTAAACGAAAGTTCGATAGTTACCTTGGATAACGCGACGGTCACGCCGCCGTGAGCGAGCTTCGGGAAGATAAGTTTGCCCCCGCCCGCGAGCGCCGCGCGCTCGCACACGTTGTCGACCCCCACCGTCGCGCGCACGAAATCAGATGGCGAAACGCTGCCTTCGACCTGCGACAACTCCTCTGCGGAATACGTCGCGAGCGGGATATTGCGCGCGCGGCAGAAGGCGAGCAGACCCTCCTCGTGCGCCTTCACGTCGATCGTCGCCGCCTCGCACACGGCCGAAGGCAAGATGCCCGCCTGCCCGCACGCGAGAAGAAACGCCTCCCCGATCGCTTCGGTGCACGCACCGCGACGGCACCCTATGCCCGCAACGATGCAGGGCAAGACAAGGTGAAGCGGCTCGGGCGCAGGCGCCTGCGCCCGAAGGCAGCGCGGGGGCGCGGGCCCCCGCCCCCGCCCCCCCGCCGGCTTCCCCGTCTCACCGGCGGGCACGACCTCGTCCGTTGTCTCCGACGCGCGAACGGACGCACCTGCATTCGCGCCAGAGAACGGCGACACGACGATATCGGCCCGATCGCGGTCGGACGCAATGTCAACCCCCTCAGGAGGCTGTCCCGAAATCGGCATGTCGGAATAGAGCGCCACGCGCCCGCCCGAAAGCAGCCGCGCCGACACTCGCTTGATAGCCTCGGGATTCGAAACGGCGAGCCCCGCACAGCGAGCCCACGAATCCACCGCCCACACGCCGCGGACGTCGGTCGCCGTGGTGATGACGGGGGTGGCCCCTGCCGCGCGTGCCACAATTTGCGCAAGCTCGTTCGCACCGCCCAAATGCCCCGACAAAAGCGGGACGGCAAAGCGCCCTGCCTCGTCGATCACCACCACCGCGGAATCGTTTGCCTTCGAGGCGACATGCGGCGCGATCGCCCGCACGGCGATGCCCGCCGCACCCACGAACAGAAGCGCGTCCGACGCTTCCCACGCGAGCGCCGTCCATGCGCGCAGGTCGGCCTTCCCCTCGCCGAACCCGCGCGAAACGGAAACGTCCCAGCCAGGGTCATCTTCACCTGTCTGCGCGCAATGGGAAAGCGCGCGTGCGGTGCGCTCCGCCAACGCATATCCCCTCTCAGTGAACGCTATGCAGGAAACCCTCATCTAGCGCACCACCATCGTCGAGAAGTAGCTGCCCCGATCGGGCACATCGTCGAGCGAGCGGTACACGCGCTCGCCCGGAAGCCCACAGTCCTCTACGAGCTCGGCACCGTCGAAGGCGCCCTCCTCGCGAAGGATGCGCTTCGTGTCCGCAAGCGAGCGGCGCGCCTTCATGACCACCTTCGTCCCCGGCCAGCCGATTGCGCGGCGCACGTCGTCGTAGCCGCCGGGCACGATGTGCAGAGGCGACGACATCTCGGGCGTGAGGTCGTGCTCGAGCGCCGCGGCGACCGCGCAGAAGCTCGGCACGCCGGGAATGGCGCGCGCCTCGAACCCGCGGGCGCGCACGTCGGGCGCTATGCGCTGGAAGGTGGCGTAGATGCTCGGGTCCCCCAGGTTCAGCAGCGCGACGTCGCGGGCCGCATCCAGGTGCGCGACAAGCTCGCGAACAAGCGAGGCATGCTCGGCCGCGCGGCGCTCGAGATCGCGCGTCATCGAGAATCGAACGGGGATCACCGTCTTGCCTGTAAGGTCGACGGCGCCTCGCACGATGTCGAGCGCGACCATGACCCCGTCCGCCGTCTGCGGTGCGGCGATGACCGGACACGATTCGATTGTGCGGACGGCCTTGATCGTGAGAAGCTCGGGGTCGCCAGGCCCCGTACCCACCCCGTGCAGCACGCCTTTACTCATACGTCGCCCCCAATTCCCCGATGACTGCATCGGCGCCCGACGTGCGGAAAAGCTCGCGGCGCTCGGCGTCGAACACGACCGCGGCGATGTCGCATGCGCCCGCCGCGCGGCGGCGCAACCTGTCCTCGATTGCCGCGGCGAGCGAGGCGCGCGCAGCGTCCCCCACGCCGGCGGCCTCGATTACCTCGAGCGCCGCCGTGGTCGTGACCGACGACATGATCTCGCGCACGGTCTTCGCGCCCGCGCCGACCAAGGCCGCGTGGGCGGCCAGAATCTCCGCGCGGCAGTCGGCGGTACGCGAATGGGTGTCCATGATGCCGCCAGCGACCTTCACCAGCTTGCCGATGTGTCCCACAAGAAGGACATTGGTGAATCCCTCGCGAACGCAGCAATCAATCGCATCGCCCACAAAGTTGGAGATGAAGACCACCGGCGCACCGTTTAGGTGGAAATGCCCCGAGATGAACTGCCCGCCGTAGTTGCCGGGCGTGAGCACGACTCCGCGCCGCCCCATAGCCGCATGCTGCCGGATCTCGAGCTCGATGCTGTCGCGCAAGGCAGCGAGGCTGCGCGGCTCGACGATGCCCGTCGTGCCCAGGATGGAGATGCCGCCCTCTATCCCCAGGTGCGGGTTGAAGGTCTTTTCGGCAAGGGAAACGCCCTCGGGTACCGAAATCGTCACAGCAATATTTCCAGAAAAGCCGTGCGCGGCGCACACCTCGCGCACCGCCGAAGTGATCATCGCGCGCGGCGTCGCGTTGATGGCGGCCGCCCCAACCGGCTGCTCGAGCCCGGGCAACGTCACGCGCCCCACGCCCACGCCGCCATCGACGGAAACTTCCGATTCGCGCGCGGGCACGTCCTTGCCGCCCGCAGCACCCGTGCCCGACCCCGCATGTTCCACGCGCGCGTACACAAGCACGCCGTCGGTCACATCGGCATCGTCGCCTGCGTCCTTTCGCACGGCGCACTGGGCGCACCCCTCGCCGATGCATGCGTCGATCACGTTCGCCTCGACGGGCAGCCCGCCGGGGGTGACGATCGACACGAGGCCGACAGGCTTTCGTGACAAGAGCATCTCGCAGGCTGCCTTCGCCGCGAGCGCGGCGCAGCTCCCCGTGGTGTAGCCGCAGCGCAGGCGGGTCGTCCCGGTATATATGTAATGCTCGAAGGCCACGCTAGCTGCTCGCCTTCCGATACCCCGTGGCAAACGAAGGGTCGTAAAGCTTGCTGCGCTCGTACGACTCCGTTTGCGCGCCGTTGTGCGAAAGCCCGCCGCGAGCTCCGAGCACGCGGCCCACCACCACGAGCGCCGTGCGGTCGATGCCCTCTCGCGCGCCCGCGTCGGCGAGCGTGCCCACTGTGCATCGCACCACGCGCTCCTCAGGCCAGGTCGCCTTGTACACGAGCGCGGCCGGCTCGTCGGAGCTGCGGCCCGCGGCCAAAAGCTCGGCGGAAAGCTCGGCGAGCATACCCGAGCTCAGGAAGATGACCATAGTCGAGCCACTTTCCGCCATGGTGCGCATGCCCTCGCCCGCGGGCATGGGGGTACGTCCGGAAAGCCGCGTGATCACGACCGACTGGCTGATTCCCGGCAGCGTGTATTCCTGGCGAAGCGCCGCCGCGGCACCGCAAAAGCTCGACACGCCGGGCACCACCTCGTAGTCCACGCCGCGCGCGTCGAGCGCGTCCATCTGCTCCTGGATGGCGCCGTACAGGCACGGGTCGCCCGTGTGCAGGCGCACCACTTCCTCGCCCCGCGCATCTGCCGCGCACATCACGTCGAGCACTTCCTCCAAGGTCATGTGCGCGCTGTCGTAGACGATGCAGGATTCCTTGCACTCAGCGAGCAGCTCGGGGTTCACAAGGCTTCCCGCCCAAACGACCACGTCGGCTGCGCGCAGAAGGCGCGCCCCGCGCAGCGTGATAAGGTCGGCGGCGCCCGAGCCTGCGCCAACGATATGAATCATCCGAGCCTTCCCTTCCCGTTTCTCATCGCAACCGTTTACGCCGCCATTCGCGCAGCGGGCAAAACACGGCGCCTGCGGCGGCAATCGGCGCAAATACGCAGGCAGGAGGCGCAATGCCGCCCGCCCTGGCTTTGACACGTTCACAAGTGCCCACTATCATAGTAAAAGTTTCGGCAACGAGCATATGACAATCGGATAAAAGGAAATGACCGGCGCGGCGCCTGCACAGCCCGTGCTGGCTTGCGGAGGGAACCAGGTGGGAATCCTGGGCAAGGGACATTACTGTATAGGACGCGCGGGCGAACCGCCTCGCGCCCCAAGCCAGACTGCTTCGCCTTTTCCTCACGGCATCGCCGTGGCGTTAGCTCCTTGTGAACCCCGAGGGGTGCGCTTTTCTTTCGCTTGTGCCGACAAGCAACTGTCGCCGGGGGACCGGCAAACCGAGGAAAGGAAAAACCATGTCCGACCAGATGTCACGCCGCGGCTTCATGGGCGCCGCAGCAACCGGAGCCGTCGCGCTCGCCGGATTCGCGCTCGCGGGCTGCTCCAACACCTCCGCGAGTTCCGAGAAATCGAGTGAAAAGGAGAAGGCCGTGAAGCCGGTCATCCTCGTCACGAGCTTCGGCACGAGCTACAACGACTCGCGCCACATCACCATCGGCGCCATCGAAGACGCTATCCGCGAGAAGTACTGGCAGGACTACGACATCCGCCGCGCCTTCACCGCGCAGATCATCATCGACAAGCTGAAGAAGCGCGACGGCATCACGATTGACAACATGACCGAGGCGCTCGACCGCTGTGTGGAAGACGGCGTGAAGGAAATCGTCGTGCAGCCGACGCATCTCATGGCTGGCCTGGAATACGCCGACGTGAAAGACGAGCTCGACAAGTACGCCGACAAGTTCGACAAGATCTCGCTCGGCGACCCGCTGCTCACCTCCGACGACGACTACAAGAAGGTGGCCGCAGCCATTAAGGAGAACATGGCGTCCTTCGACGACGGCAAGACGGCGCTGTGCCTCATGGGCCACGGCACCGAAGCCGATTCCAACGCCGACTATGCCAAGATGCAGGAAGTGTTCAAGAACGAGGGCTTGACGCAGTTCTTCGTCGGCACTGTCGAGGCTGAACCGACCTGCGAGGATGTTATCGCCGCCGCGAGCGCCGCAGGGTACAAGAAGGCCGTGCTCGCGCCGTTCATGGTGGTCGCGGGCGACCACGCGAACAACGACATGGCAGACGAGACCGACCCCGACAGCTGGGCTGCGAAGTTCGTGGCCGCCGGCTTCGAAGTGACGTGCCTGCTCCAGGGTCTGGGACAGAACGCCGCGGTCGATGACATCTACGTCTCGCACGTGGACGACGCCATCGCCAAGCTGTAAACTCGCCGCGCACGGGGGCGCCGGTCGCGTCCCCGTGCAACGGGCATGCGCCTTCCCCGGCTGACGGCGCATGCCCGTTGCATTCGCATCCCGCCCGCCCACCGCACGGCGCGGGCGGTCGAAGCGATTGAAAGGAACCACTCCATGTTGAAGAAAACCCTCGCCTTCGCCTTGTCGGCGGCGCTTTTCGCGTTCTCGCTCGCCGGCTGCGGCGGAAATTCAATCGACAGCGCAAAGGCAAGCGATGCCGATTCCCAGGAAAAGACCGAACAGGCGGCCGATGCGCCCGAGGGCGCAAGCGCTGCCCCCATCACCGCCGACAAGGTGGCCGACGGCACCTATCCGATCACCGTAGATTCCAGCTCGAACATGTTCAGGATTGTGGACGCCCAGCTCATCGTGGAAAACGGCTCCATGCACTGCGTGATGACACTTTCCGGCACGGGCTACGGCAAGCTCTTCATGGGCACGGGCGACGAGGCTGCCGCCGCGAGCGAGGCCGACTTCATCCCCTATGTGGAAAACGCGGAAGGCAAGTACACCTACGACGTACCCGTTGAAGCGCTCGACGAGGACACCGCCTGCGCCGCGTGGAGCATTAGAAAAGGGCAGTGGTACGACCGCACGCTCGTGTTCGAATCCGCCGGCGTCGATCTGCGCGCCGACGCGCTGAAGTAACGCCATGCGGTCGATTCTTCCCAAGAAGGAAAGCAGGAAGCGCCGCAGCATCGCGGCGCGCGCGATCACCTGCGTTCTCGTCGCCCTGCTCGCGCTTCCCTTCGCGGGGTGCAGTGCGAGCCCGAACGCGACCGGTGGCACGGCGGGCTCTCAGGAATACACTGTGAGCGTCTCGCTTTCCGGCGGGTCAGGGCGCGCAAGCATCGCCTCACCCACCACAATTGTGAAGGATGGCGACACCTACACCGCGACCATCACCTGGTCGAGTTCGAACTACGACAAAATGACCGTCGACGGCGTGGACTACGCGCCTGTAAACGACGGCGGCAACTCCACATTCGAGATACCCGTCACGCTCGACGAGGACATCGCCGTGTCGGCCGAGACCGTCGCCATGTCGACGCCGCACACCATCGACTACACGCTCTACTTCGACTCATCCACCATGAAGGAGAAATCGGGCGACGATGCAAGCGGCGGTTCCCCTGCGGTAACGGCTTCAAGCGCCGCGGCCGACTTCCACAACGCCGATTTGGGCTGCGGCTGGGAGCCGACGGGGGCGCTTCAGCTTGAATACGCCAAGCACTTCACTGTCGACGAGTACGAAGGCGGCCTGCGGCTTATCTGCGTTTCGAACGGGGAGCGCTTCCTCGTGGTGCCGCAAGATGCGAAGGTACCTGATGGGTTGAGCTCCGACATCGCGGTCATAAGGCGCCCCGCCGACAAGGTGTACCTCGTGTCGTCGGCAACGATGTGCCTGGTCGACGCGCTCGATGCGAACGACAATATCTTAATGTCGGGCACGAAGGCCGACGATTGCTCGGTCGCGCGCTTCAAAAGCGCGCTCGAAAGTGGGGCGATCGCCTACGGCGGCAAGTACAGCGCGCCCGACTACGAGCGAATATCGGCCTCGGGCTGCACGCTCGCCATCGAGAACACCATGATCAACCACACGCCCGATGTGAAGGAAAAGCTGCAGAAGCTCGGGCTCGTCGTGCTCACCGAACGGTCGTCGAGCGAGCCCGAAGCACTCGGGCGCGTCGAGTGGATTAAGCTTTTCGGCGTCCTGTTCGACAAGGAAGACGAGGCCGCGCACCTGTTCAACGAGCAGAAGGCCCGCGTCGAGCAAACGTCGGGGCTCGCGTCGTCAGGTAAAACCGTGGCGTATTTCTACATTAACTCGAACGGGGCCGCCGTCACGAGGCGGGCGGGCGACTACGTGGCGCAGATGATCGAGCTTGCAGGCGGCAGCTACGCGCTCGATGACGCGCAGACGGCGTCGACGTCAGGTTCGTCAGTAACGCTCGAAATGGAGCGCTTCTACGCGACGGCGAAGGATGCCGACATCATCGTCTACAACGGCACCATCGACGAATCGGTTGCCACCTTGAACGACTTCGTAGGCAAAAACGCGCTATTGTCGCAGTTCAAAGCCGTGAAGAACGGCAACGTCTGGGTCACAAGCGCCGACATGTACCAGCAGATGACTTCTACCGCCGACATTATCGACGAGCTGCACGGGGCGTTCACCGGCGATGACGCGAGCGACTTCCATTATCTGAGGAAGCTCGGCTAGCACCATGAAAAGCCGACTTTCCATGACATACGACGAATCGGGGCGCGCCGCGCGGTGTCGCGTCGTGACGGCGCTGCTCGCTGTTGCCCTCATCGTGCTCGTCGGGGCCAACCTGTGCATCGGGAGCGTGCTCGTGCCAGCAGACCACATCCCCGGCATCCTTTCGGGCGGCGCGGCCAATTCCATGGAACGCCAGATCATCTGGGAGATTCGCCTGCCGCGCGTGCTTTCAGCCGTGCTTCTCGGCGGGGCACTTTCGCTTTCCGGGTTCCTACTGCAGACGTTTTTCAACAACCCCATCGCCGACCCGTTCATCTTGGGCGTCTCCTCGGGCGCAAAGTTCGTCGTCGCGCTTACGATGATCGCACTTCTGGACGCGAACCAGGCCATGTCCTCGCCGGCCATGGTGGCCGCAGCGTTTCTGGGCTCGCTTATCACCATCGGCTTCGTGCTCCTCATCGCACGGCGCATAAGTTCCATGGCCATGCTCATCGTGGCGGGCGTCATGGTGGGATACATCTGCTCGGCGGCGACGAACTTCCTCATCGCCTTCGCCGACGACCAGTCCATCGTGAACCTGCACAACTGGTCTTTGGGTAGCTTCTCGGGTTCGAGCTGGGACGACGTCGCGGTCATCGCGGTCGTGGTGATCACCGTGAGCGCATGCGTATTCGCGATATCGAAGCCCCTTTCCGCCTTCCAGCTGGGAGAGGCCTACGCGAAAAGCGTCGGCGTGAACGTCGCACGCTTCCGCGTGGTGCTCGTCCTTCTAGCGAGCATGCTCTCCGCCTGCGTGACCGCGTTCGCTGGTCCGGTGTCGTTCGTAGGCATCGCGGTTCCGCATCTCGTGAAGTCGGCGCTAAAGACGTCGAAGCCCATCCGCGTGATTCCTGCGTGCTTCTTGGGAGGCGCCATCTTCTGCGCGGGCTGCGATTTGATCGCGCGCACGCTGTTCTCCCCCGTCGAGCTTTCCATCAGCGCCGTCACCGCCATCTTCGGCGCGCCGGTGGTTATTGCACTCATGTTGAAGAAGCGGGTGAGGTAGATGGGGGAATTCGTGCCGCGGACCAAAACGCTCGGAGGGAACATTCCATGCTTGGCCAGTCCTGAGCTCGCACGAAAGCGCCAGAAGGCACTTTCGGCTCGTGCGGAACTGCGCGCGGAACGCCTCCTCCGAGCGCAGTCGAACCTCGAAACCCCGGTCGAAACGCAGGCTGACGGAGCGCCGCTTTTCCGCATAAGCGACCTGTCGGCGGGCTACGACAAGAAGGTCGTAGTCGAAGGTGTCGATCTGGAGGTTCGCGCGGGCGACGTCGTGGCGCTCATCGGGCCGAACGGCTCGGGCAAGTCGACCATCTTGAAAACCATCACACGCCATCTTGCACCGCTTGCCGGCGCGGTCGAGCTCGACGGACGGGAGATTTCCCGATGGAAGACGGCGGAGTTCGCAAGGAACCTTGCCGTTATGCTGACAGATCGCCCCCGGACCGAGCTCCTCACCTGCCGCGATATCGTAGAGGCGGGAAGACATCCCTACACCGGGCGAATGGGCACACTCTCGCCCGACGACCATAGTCGGGTCGACGAGGCAATGAAAACCGCACATGTGGAAGAGCTCGCCGAGCGCGACTTCATGCAGATAAGCGATGGGCAACGCCAGCGCGTCATGCTCGCACGCGCCATCGCGCAGGATCCGCGTGTGCTCGTGCTCGACGAGCCCACGTCGTATCTCGATATCCGCTACCAGATCGACCTGCTGCGAATACTTCGCCACCTTGCGAAATCGCGGAATGTGGCTGTCATCATGTCCATCCACGAACTCGAGCTCGCGCAGAAAAGCGCCGACAAGGTGATTTGCGTGAAGGACGGCCGGGTCTTCCGCGCCGGCGCACCCGAGAACATATTCACGCGCGAGACAATTGGCGAGCTCTACGGCCTTCAGCATGGCACCTTCAACGAGCGCTTCGGCAGCGTGGAAATTGGGCGCCCACACGGTGATGCGCACACGTTCGTCATCGCCGGCGCAGGTACGGGGTCGGCTGTGTTACGCCAGCTCATCCGGCAGGGCAAGGCGTTCTACGCGGGCGTTCTGCACGAAGGGGACATCGACTGCGAGCTCGCGCGCGACCTGGCGACGGAATGCGTGGCCGAGCGCGCCTTCGAGCCGATCGGGGATAAAACCATAGCCCGCGCCAAAGAGCTCCTCGTCCACTGTGCGCGCCTTATTGTGTGCCCCGCCGCCTTCGGCACCATAAACGCCCGCAACGCAGAGCTCGTCGCCTTCGCACGCTCGCATGGTATCGAGGTCATGCAAGCGTGCGAAGGCGCATCGGAGGATTCCCATTTGGAGCGGGAAGGATAAACTGAACTTTCTTTTAAGGATCCTCAGGCTACAGCCCCTGCGCCGGCGAGGTCTACAAGGCGCCGGAGAACCTCGTGAACAGGAATTTCCACGCCGACGAGCCCAACTAGGCCTAATCCAAGCGAGATTCCAGACTCGACAGACCATTGAGAGTCAGATCGTTGGCGACCTCAGAGACACGCTCAATAGGAACCGAGCCGTCAGACAGTGCCCACGTGCGATAGATACCGATAATGCCCGACAGCAAAAACGCCAGATAGTAATCGAACATCTCGTCCTTGAGACCTTGGGGCAACAGATCGCGCTCGGCAATCTCGTGCTCGAGCGGCGCACGAAGACGAGCCATAAAATCATCGAGCGGAATATTCTCGATCAGCTGACGATTGAGCACGAGGTTGTTGCACAGCGCCTCGTTAACGGTTTTAAAGAAGGTCGCCGCCGCGCCAAGGGCGCGCTCGTTGGTGTCGCCGTCCATGGAAGCAAGTGTTTTCTCGACCGAGTCGACAATCATCTCCACAACATCGACGGCAATGGCATCGAGCAGGCCGTCAACCGTACCAAAGTGAACGTAAAAGGTCTTGCGGTCGACATTGGCCTCGCGCGCGATGGCACTCACCGTAATGTCTGCCAACGGCTTTTCCATGAGCAGGCGCTCGAAAGCAGAAAGGATGGCATTGCGGCTGCGAACGATGCGGCGGTCAAGACGCGGTTTGCTGGTTGCCATGGGCGTGTCCCTTCGATATGCGAGCACTCATCAACAGATGAGAGATAATCTACGTAAGAGGATTATCCCCCATGCAGCACAAATATGCCCCGCATCATGAAGAACGCACGACTGCCCTACTGCGACTTAGGGTGCTTCTTCTTATTGAGCGCCGACGGAGATACGCGAATACCGTCGCCTGTCTGGCGCACATAGGTTTTATGAGCCGGCTTAGCGGCCCCAGAAGCCTTCTGAGCGTGCTTCTTGGGGTCAACGGTAACAGCATTCGCGGGGTGCGGCTTAGTGGGCGCAGAGGGCGTCTGAGACGTGCGGCCGAGTTTGCGCATCACGCGATCCCAGCGCGCATGGATGCTCTCGTTGTGGGCGCTCTTAAGGCCCAGCAGGGGCGCAGCCAAAATGGTCGGCGCAATAAACGTAATGAGACGCCACAGCAGATAGCCGGCGGTCGAAGCCGACCCAAAGAAATGACCCAAGAACAATGCAAAGCCGCCCTCAGCGCCACCAGTTCCACCGGGCAAGGGGACCGCAGAGCTCAGCAACTGGACAAAGGCGCTCGCGGCCATGACCGAGAAAAAGTCGACCTCGTGGTGGCCAAAGGCAAGCATTAGGAAATACGGAACCAGATAGAAAAACGCGAGCTGCAGCATGGTGATAAACACGGTGAGCAGCATGGAAGAAAAATGTCCGGCTGAAAGCTTGAACTTCTCGGAGAAGGAGTAGATCTCGCCATCGACAAACGTGCGCCATCCCTCGATCTTAGTGGCCGAGACACCAATGCGCTCAAGCCAATTGATGATGCAGTGGGCGACGCGCGTGACGGTCTTAGGCATGAGCGCGACGGCGAAGATGCCAAGCAAGATGCAGCAGTGCCCACCAAAGCTAAAGACGCACAGCAGCGTCATGTCGCCATAGCGCTCGGCAAAAAACGGCATGCGAGCAAGCAGTAGGATAGCGCCCCAGGCAACGAGGCCAAACTGATACACGATAAAGCGCGTGAATTGCGTGGCTCCGGCCTCGCCGACATTTTGGCCCGCCTTGGTCAGGCGGTAGATCTGAGCAGGAGTCGAGCCCATCATCATAGGTGTGAGGTTGCCAAAGAAGATGCCGCTCGCCTCGACCGAAATGAGGTCGCGAATGCCGACGGGTGAATTGGGGTCGAGCCAGACAGCGATCGCATAGGCCACAATGCCAAAGAACAGGTACAGGAACATGCAAAAGCATGCAGCAGCGAGCCAAGGCGCCTGGACGCTCGACATTGCGGCCCAGAACTGCCCCATCTGCCCGGTTACCACCAGATAGACGATATAACCCACCAGCACGACGCCGATAAAGATGGCGCCGCGGCGTGCGCTCTTATTGTCATCTCCGCCCGAGGCCTCAACCTCGACCTGGGGCTTAGACGTATGCTGAGAGGACTCCGTCATGAGACTCCTTCTAACAGTCAAAATATCTTGGATATTGTACCCGCAAGGACCATAGACAGAACGCAAAGCTCTGGTTCAAACGGGAATTGTAGACGGTTGTTTGAAAATAAAAAACCCGGCCTTCCATGGGAAGCCCGGGTATCAAATGCGTGGTAGCCCGTACCAGATTCGAACTGGTGATCTCCGCCTTGAGAGGGCGGCGTCCTAAACCGCTAGACGAACGGGCCATAAGCCTCAGCAGAAAAGAAGTGGTAGCCCGTACCAGATTCGAACTGGTGATCTCCGCCTTGAGAGGGCGGCGTCCTAAACCGCTAGACGAACGGGCCACATGACATCTGCACTGCCGTGCAGCGAGGTAATATATTACGGGACAAAAAACGTCAGCGCAAGAAGAAATTCCAAATTGCCGAAAAATTGTCGGCAGGTTATGGAACACGCAGGTAAACTAGGTAGCTAATTCAAGTTGAGATGGACCAAAAGAGCTTCGCGATCGTTGGGAATGTTGTCTTCGATCACGGCGTCGAGGGCGGAGTTGAGAAGCTGCCCCAGTTCCGGCCCGGGCTTGACTCCAGCACGGATCAGGTCGCCGCCGTTGATGGCGAGCATCTTGAGCGTATAGGGCTCCCCCGCCCTCAGCAGCTTGTGCGCCATCGCGCGCATCTCCTCAATCGTCTCAACGTAATAGAAGCACGACGGGGCCTTGCCAAGTGTGTCGGCACGCTTAAGGTCCATGAGCTCGTCAATCAGGCGGGCCGTGTCGACGCCCTCACCCGAAAGCGCGCGCATCATATTGAGCAGACAGGAGCGCTCGGGGCGCAGCGGCTTGTCATGGTATTTGATGAGCAGGCACACGTCGCGCACCAAGTCGTGCGAGAGCGCCAGGCGATCCATAATGACGCGCGCCTTCTTGGCGCCGAGCTCGGGATGACCGTAGAAGTGTCCGCTACCGGCATGGTCGACCGTGAAGCACTCGGGCTTGGAGACATCGTGCAAAAACGCCGCCCACATAAGGCTCGACGAGGGCGCGACGCCGTCACACAGCGCGAGCTCCCCCGCCACCGTCAGCACACGGGCGATATGCACGTAGACGTTAAACGCATGATAGACACTGCGCTGATCAAACCCGCGACCCGCAGCCAACTCGGGCACGGCGGCGCAGATGAGCTCGGGATAGCGGAGCATCGCGTCTCCCCCATGACCGGTCGAAAGAATGCCCTCGAGCTCAATACCCACACGCTCACGCGCCACGGCATCGAGCAGCGGCGCGCACTCGGCAAGCGCACGCTTGGTCTCGGGCTCAATCATAAAGTCCAGACGGCAGGCGAAGCGCACCGCACGCAGCATGCGCAGGGCGTCCTCGTTAAAGCGACGCTTGGGATCGCCGACAGCGCGAATCAGCTTGCGCTCCAAGTCACCCTGGCCGTCGTAGCGGTCGACAAGCCCGCGCTCGGGATGCCAGGCCATGGCGTTGACGGTAAAGTCGCGGCGCGCCAGATCGTCCTCGAGCGAGGCGGCGCGCTCGACGCTCTGAGGATGGCGCCCATCGGTATAGAAGCCATCCAGACGGTACGTGGTGACCTCGATACGCTCGCCATCGGAAATAGCCGTGATTCCGCCAAATTTAATGCCCGACTCCACAACCACGATGCCGGCGGCCTCAAGCGCCGCCTTGGACTCCTGCCACAGGCCGCTACAGCACATATCAACATCGTGGCTGGGGCACCCCATCAGGGCGTCGCGCACCCAACCGCCCACGTACCAAGCCTCAAGACCAGCCGCCTCAAGCGCGCGCAGGACGCGTAGGGACGCATCGGACGGTTGCGTACCGTTGAGCGAAACATTGCACATGCCTATGGCCTCCTGCACTTGTGAGCGTTAATCGATGGTTCTCAAGAAGTCTAACAAGAAACGAGAAAGCGCGCACACGCAATCGCGTCGTTGATTAGATAAAACGAGACAGCAGACACCACATATGTTCAGCGCGCAAAAAACACCCGCCTTGGTAATCCAAAGCGGGTGTTCGGCAACGATGTATCGATGCGGCTAGCAGACCTGGCGAACCTCGATGTGCTTCTTATATTCGTCCACCTTGGCAAAATCGCCCAAACCGGGGCACTCGACCACGTTGGCGCCGGTGGCCATCGACAGGCGCAGGGCATCCTCGACGCGCTCGGGGGCGTCATGCCACACGGACAGGAAGGCAGCGAGCGAGGAATCGCCGGCACACACCGTCGACAGCAGCTTGACGTCGAAGGTGCGGTTAGCAAACCAGATGTGCTTGCCGTTAGAGAAGTACGCACCGGCGCCGCCGAGGGTCAGCAGCACGTTCTTGGCGCCCTTGGCATGAAGCTCAGCCATAGCGCCCTTGACGGACTCATCGTCGCCACCGCTCACCTTAATGCCAAAGATATCGAGCAACTCGTCGTCATTGGGCTTGATCAGCAGCGGCTCCATGGCAATGAGATCTGCCAGCTGATGGCTCGAGATGTCGAGAACGAACTCGGCACCCTTGGCCTTGACGCGGCGCAGAACCTCGGCCAGGAAGCCCTCGGAAGTGTTGGGAGGCAGCGAGCCACTGATTACCAGGCAGGTCATGTCATCGAGCGAATCGATGAGCTCAAACATCTCCTGCTCATTGGCCTCGTTGATGGCGGCACCGGCGTTGACCATGTTGTACTCGGTGTCGGGGCCGGCATTGAGGAAGACGTTGACGCGCGTGATGCCGTCGGTCCACACGGGCTTGACGGGCACGCCCAGGGCCTCGGCGCCCTTGACGATGAACTCGCCCGAGAAGCCAGCGAAGAAGCCCAGGATCGTGGTGTCGACACCGTAGTGGTCAAGCGTAAACGAGACGTTGAGGCCCTTGCCGTTGGGCGTATAGACGGCGTTGCGAGTACGCGTGACGGTGTTGGCAGCAAGGCCGTCGCAGGCGATGTTGTAGTCAATGGCGGGATTTGCAGTGAGCGTGTAAATCATGAATGTTCCTTTCACGAAGCAACGTGTTAATGAAAGTATATTCCACGCATCGGTAAAAGGCTAGGACAACTCGGTGAACGGTGTGGAAGCGATGAAGTACGGCGGGACACCTCTCCCCCGTGGCGGAACAAAAAGGCGCCCCAGCCGAAACCGGGGCGCCGCATGCGCACGAATATGTCGCGTTTCGATTACTGACGATCGAGCTTGCGGACAGCAACGCGTTTGCTGTACTCATCGACGTGACCGAAGTCGCCGATGCCGACGGACTCGGCAACGTTGGCGCCGGTGGCCATAGCGAGCTTCATGGCCTCCTCGACGTTGTCGCGATCCCTGTACCACTTGTGCAGGAACGCAGCGAGGGTGCAGTCGCCGGCGCAGACGGAAGAAACCAGCTTGATGTTGAACTCACGCTTGGCGTACCAAATATCCTCGCCGTTGGAGAAGTAAGCGTCGCCGCGGCTACCACGGGTGAGCAGCACGTTCTGAACGCCAGCGTCGTGAGCCATCTTCATGGCAACGCGGACCTCGTCGTCGGTGTCGACCGGCACGCCGAAGATGGCCTTCATCTCGTGATGGTTCGGCTTGATGAGCAGCGGCTTCTTGTGAGCGAGCTCCTTGAGCTTGTCGGAGGACAGGTCCAGGACGACGTCGGCGCCACGAGCCTGAGCGTGCTCCATGACCTGAGCCAGGAAGTCGGGCGTAGCTTTGGGAGGCACGGAGCCGGAAACGATCAGGCACTCGAGATCGCCCGCGGTGTCCAGGATGTTGTAGAGCTCCTCCTGGTGCTGCGGCGTGATCGGAGCACCCGGGTTCAGGATGCCGTACTCGTGCTGGCCATCGTTGACGTAGGTGTTAATGCGCGTGATACCGTCGGTCCAGACCGGGCGGCAGAGGCAACCCAGGTTCATGACCTCCTCAACGATGAACTTGCCCGTGAAGCCAGCGAAGAAGCCGAGCGCGACGGTGTCGACGCCCATCTTCTTAAAGGCGAAGGACACGTCGAGGCCCTTGCCGTTAGCCGTGTAGCTGGCCGAGCCGGTGCGGACGTTCTCGTCGGGCTCGAGCGGAGAGCTCGAAACCGTCATGTCGACAGCCGGGTTAGCGGTTAGCGTGTAGAACATTTACAGTACCCCCTGTATATGTGAGGGCCGCGTGGCCGGCCCATTCCAACCACGCGGTTACCTCTGATACCAAATTAGCGAGCTGCGGACTCGAGCAGTGCCTTGACCTCGGCGGCGGTGTTGCAGGCGAGCGCCTTCTCGGCGAGCTCGTCGCACTCGGCCTTGGTCCACTGGCTGATGGTCTTGCGGGCGCGCAGGATCGACGGAGCGCTCATCGAGAACTCCTCCAAGCCCCAGCTGATCAGCAGCGGCTCGAGCAGCGGATCAGCAGCGGCCTCGCCGCACATACCGACCATGATGCCGGCCTTCACGCCGCTCTCGATGATGTTCTTGAGCGAGCGGAGCACGGCGGGATAGTACACCTGGTACAGGTTGGAAATGGTGTCGTTACCACGGTCGGCGCACATGGTGTAGCCGATCAGGTCGTTGGTGCCGATGGAGAAGAAGTCGGCAACCTCGGCAAGACGGTCTGCGAGCAGCGAAGCGGCGGGCGTCTCGACCATGATGCCGACCTCGATGTTCTCGTTGAACTTGCGACCCTCTTCGGTCAGCTCGGCCTTGCACTGCTCGACGAGCTCCTTGACAGCCAAGACCTCCTCGACGCAGGTGACGAGCGGGATCATGATCTTGACGTCGCCGAAGGCGCTAGCGCGCAGCAGAGCGCGGAGCTGGACCTTGTACTGGTCGGGATTGGCCAGGCAGTAACGCACGGCGCGGAAGCCCATGAAGGGGTTGTCTTCCTTGACCATGTGCAGATACGGAATCTCCTTGTCGCCACCCACATCGAGCGTACGGATGATGACCGGAGCACCCTTGAGCGCGCTGGCGACCTTACGGTAGGCGTTGAACTGCTCCTCCTCGGAAGGAAGCTCAGCAGAGTCCATGAACAGGAACTCGGAGCGGAACAGACCGATAGCCTCGGCGTCGTGATCGAGCGCGTTGGGCACGTCATCGGGGTTACCGATGTTGCAAGCGATGATCTTCTTGATGCCATCGGCAGTCACGGACGGCTTACCACGGAAGGCCTCGAGGGCTGCCTTCTCGGCAGCGAAGGCCTCGGCCTTGGCGGTGTAGGCAGCGAGCGTCTCCTCGTCGGGATCGGCCTCGACGATACCCTTGCCACCGTCGACGACAACGGTCATACCGTTGCGCAGCGCGGTGCAGCTATTGGAAACCGAAAGGACAGCCGGGATCTCGAGGGCGCGCGCAATAATCGCGGAGTGCGACGTGCGGCCACCGGTCTCGGTGACGATACCGGCAACGTGGGCCTTATCGATCGTGGCGGTCATGGACGGCGTGAGGTCGTGCACGACAACGACAGTATTCTCGGGCAGGACGGAGAGGTCGACGACCTCCTTGCCCAGCAGCTCGGCCAGAATACCGGTGCGGATGTCGGCGATGTCGGCCGCGCGCAGACGGAACATCTCGTCGTCCATGGACAGGAACATGTTCTCGAACATGGTCGAGGTGTCCATGAGCGCCTGCTCGGCGCAGGTACCGCCGTCAATGGCGGCGTTGATGGCGTCGGTCATGCCCGGGTCCTGAGCCAGGACAATGTGTCCGCTCATGATCTCAGCCTCGGCCTCGCCCACCGTCTCCTTCATGTGGTCGGCCTGAGCCTGGGTCTTCTCGCAGAAGACCGAAAGAGCGGACTGATAGCGCTCCTTCTCTGCTGCCGAATCAGCAACCTCGTGCGGCTCAAACGTCAAGTCGGGATCGACGGCGACCATGACGGTGCCGATACCGATGCCCTCGGAAGCGTTGACTCCCTGATACATTCCCATTCCTCTCTCCGTGTCATGTGATAAAGCGTTTTGCCATATCCATGACAAAAGAGCGCAGCTACCTTACAACAGGTCACTGCGCCCCCAAATATGAACTTAGTTGTTCAACATGCGACCCGTTTGAGTTCTACTCGCCAAGACCGCTCTTGATGAGCTCAATGGCAGCAGCCAGAGCCTCGGCCTCGTCAGCGCCGTCGCACTTGACCTCGACCTCGGTACCGCAGGGGATACCAGCAGCCATGAGGGCCATCGGGGACTTGCCGTTGACCTCCTTCTCGGGGGTGACGACCGTCACGTCACAGGCGTACTTGCCCATGGTGGAGGCGAACAGACCAGCCGGACGCATGTGCAGACCCTGAGGATTAACGAGGGTAGCCTTCTCAGAAACCATAATTGACTCCTTTTTGTGTTTAACCCCTGTCATGCATGCGGCAGGAGTCAGATTCACGACGTTGTTTATATTAACTCACATCAAACGGTTTTTCATTGTGTTTCGCACGAATTGTTGGACAGATGTCGTTCCTGCACGCTCGCCCGCCGGGCGGGGCGGTTAAGTTTGCTGCTCTACAGTCCTGCGCAAGACGGAAAGCACATTAAGTGCTT
>OATL01000480.1_pt1 | contig 19386 bp, 20 predicted proteins | sample 1476011 | NCBI WGS metagenome assembly OATL01 (sample SAMEA2579975, study PRJEB22360) | human gut metagenome | biome: human gut; feature: human-associated habitat; material: faeces | place: Denmark | collected 2008/2010
TTAATCAACGAGTCAGCTTGGGAAGACATGACCTGCTTATTCGCACCTTCCCTAAAGGCGTCTTTGGCTTCGGTCAGCGAACACTGCTGTTTTTCTTTGCAGGACGGTGAATCTTTGTAGTCCGTCATCTGCGCCAGCAGCTGATAGCTGTCGTCAAGCTGCATCTGGCTGCGCTCTTTTTCCATCGCCTGCACCGCTTTCTGGCTAAACGCCGCAGAGTCATCGGTGATCACCGGATTAAACGTTGGGTCCATCGTGCCCATTTTTTCCTGATGATGTACCGGAATGTCGCACCCAGGGAAAGCGCCGGTGATAAAGAATTGTGCCGTCGCAACGGTGCGTTGCAGACTGTTGGCATAGGTATATATATACCGTGTCCGGCGTCGGGCATTCGCCTGACGTGACCATCCCCAGCTCCGCCAGCCATTCTCGCATGTAGTGGCCCATATAAATTTCCAGCACACCGCCTTTCGTGGTGTGCTGCCCGCCGGGCACATCCCACTCCGGCCACTGATTCGGCGTGGACTGCTCCAGCACGCTGCCATTATTGGCCAACGGCGCGCGCAAGTTGTGTCGGCTCATCATCAACACTTGTTGCAGTTGATAACCTTCCGGCGTTGTCTGCGCTTGCGCGGCGGACGACAATAAAACAGCCCCTGCCACAGCGGCGGCGAGTATCAATTTTTTCATCCCTACAACCTCTTGTTGTTATCAATCCTCATAGAGTGTGACAGAAATATGACATTTTTCCGGGAACGGTTTCGCAAAACGGGAGATTCCAGAAGATAACCGGCAGGTCAGCGTGTTCCGGTTACTCCGAGATAAAAACCTCATACTTAATATTGCGGGCGCAATAAAAAGTGCCGTCCGTCAGATACAGTTCACGAAATCGCGTGTTATCAGAGATGTTGTCCAGCAGGGAACGTTCCGTATCGACAAATTCTTTTTGCACGCGGTAATGAACGGCGTTCTCCGTTTCAAAAGAGACATATTCCGTGGTGGCGTAGGGCTTATTTTTTGATTTCACGTACACGATATATTGCACGGTACTGGCCGTCAGCCCCGTTTTCGCCGCGATCTCTTTGAGACTCAACGTCTCAGAGGCATAAAGCGCCTGAACCTGCGCTATGCGTCGGTGATTATACGCCGTCACCCGAAGGCTCAGTTTCAGCCGATAGGCCATATTCCGCACGGCGGTAATATTAGTGTGAAGCAGTTGCGCTATCTGCTCTGTCGTGAGGATGCCCGCGTTTTCCCGCAGAATCGCAAGGCTTTCGTCGTTCCAGATAAATGCCATTGGGTATCTCTCCGTACGCGTCGTTCATCGCGCCGCCAGGCGCGCAAACGTGGCCTCTAACTCAGACGGCTTACGCATACCCTGGTGTAGCTCCAGAACGCGTCCTTCGGAGTCAATCAGTACGGAGGTCGGCGTGCCGATCACCTGATAACGTTCCTGGGTAATGTTGAGCTGATCGCGCACCACCGGATAGGTTATCTGATGTTTTGCCAGCAGATCGTTGATCCTGACCGTTTCAGGGTCGGTATTGACCGCCACAACCACCACTTTATCGCCCCATTTTTTGCTCAGCGCTTCCAGCGTGTCCATTTCCGCTAGGCACCCCCCGCATCCCGCAGACCAAAAATTCAGGTACACCGCCTTTCCTTGCCAGCGTTCAAGGCCTGACTCCTGGCCTTGCAGATCAAACGCCGCCAGCGCCGGGGCCGGTGCCCCGACCGCCAGCTTTTCTTCTTTACACCCGCTTATCAGGATCGCCGCCGCGAGTAACAGCACATTATGCCAGCGCATGTTGATTGGCCTCCTCACCCAGATATTTACCGTGTTGCAGCCGCAGAATACGGTCGGCAAACTGCCCAAGCGCAGGGTTGTGCGTCACCATCACAATCGTGCGCCCCTGACGATGCAGATCGGTGAGCAGATCCAGCACCCGCTGCTCATTCTCTTCATCCAGGTTGCCCGTCGGTTCATCCGCGAAAATAACCGGCGGTTCGTTGACCAGCGCCCGGGCGATACACACACGCTGCTGCTCACCACCGGAAAGCTGGCTCGGCAGGTGCGTCACACGATGCCCAAGCCCTACCTGTTCCAGCACCTTCCTCGCCGCCGCTTCATCCACCACGCTGTGGTAATGCTGGGCGAGCATGATGTTTTCCAGCGCAGTTAAGAACGGGATCAAATGGAACTGCTGAAATACCAGGCCGATTTTCTCGGCGCGAAAGCGACGGCGCCCCTCTTCATCCAGCGCGGCGGCATCGGTGCCATCAAGAAACACCTGCCCTTCCGTCGCCGTATCAAGGCACGTCAGAATATTCATCAGCGTGGTTTTACCAGAACCAGAAGCGCCCATAATGGCGACAAATTCACCCTGCGCAATGCGCAGATTAATGTCATCCAGGGCGGTAACGTCACCGAACCGTTTGTATAAGTGGCGGGTTTCGATCGCCACCTGAGGGATATGCGTAACGGACATGGCGCTACTCTCCTTTCAGCACTTTAGCAGGCTCGACGCTTACCGCGCGTCGCACCGGAACAATCGCCGCCAGAATGGCGACCAGTAAAGACAACACCAGAGTAATGGGCAACACCGGCAGACGCAGTGAAATGGCGGCATTAAACACCGTTAATCCCAACAGTTGCGCCAGCAAATATCCCAGCACCCAGCCGCACGCCACCGCCGCCAGCGCGATGATGCTGGTTTCCAGCAGAATTTGCCGCACGATATCGCCGTTGCTGGAACCAAGCGCTTTTTGCAGCGCAAACTCGCGCGCCCGCTCGCCGACAATCGCCATCAGCGTGGTATTCACGCACAGCGAAGAGAGCGCCAGAATCACGATCGAGACCAGTCCCATCAGACCTTTAATTTTATCCAGCACCTGCCCTTCGGAAGCAGAGACCTTACGCACCGGACGAATCTCCAGGTCAGGATACTGCGCCTGCAACCGGCTGGCATAGTTCTCCACCTGGCCGACATCGTTACTGACGCTCAGCAAGCCGTGGCTGATTTTGCCCGGCTGATGCAGCCAGGCCTGCGCCACGTCGAGGCTGACGATCAGCATGTTGTCCGTCGCATCGCCAGACTCCACAATGCCTTTAATCTGCAAATTCTTACGCTGATTGTGATCCACCAGCGTGATGCTGTCGCCCGGCTGCACGTTGAGGCGTTCCGCCAGTTTGACGCCGATCATCGCATTACGGTCGTCAAAACTAACGCCAATCCAGCTACCGGTGACCTGCCAGTACGGCACCAGTTTTTGCAGCGACTCGAACCACACGCCAACCATCACCACTTTTTCCAGCTCGGTACGCGCCATGCCGTACAACCACGGACTGGCGCCATGCACCAGCCCCTGCGGCGCCTGATCGAGAATGCTCTGCAACTCCTGCTGCGGCATACTGGAACCGTGCCCCGGCCCGATGTAAAAATTCGCGCCGAAGGTGCGCAGTTCTTCGCTCATTTTGGTGTTAATGTCGAACCAGACGGCAGAAAGCGCCGTCACGATGGTCGCCCCCACCATCAGCGCGGCAAACACCACGCTGACCCGCTGAAAACGCAGACGCAGCGCCCGCCACACCAGCAGCCAGAGCATGGTACGTTTAGCGGCCATACAGCACCTCCACAGGATACAGCCGGGCAATCCGCCGGGCCGGGAACCAGGTGCCGATCAACGCAATCAGTACCGCAATCACCAGTACGCACGGCACCACAATCCAGGCAAAATTAAGCGGCGCGTCGAAGAGCATGACGCCAATCGCTTTCGCCAGCCCCCACCCGGCAATACATCCCAGCGCACCGCCAGCCAGCCCGCTGGACGCCGCTTCCAGGTAGAACAGCAGCATAATTTGCCACTGTCGCGCACCCAGCGCTTTCATCAAACCGATCTCTTTGGCGCGTTCCATAATGGTGCTGGTCATCAGCGAGGCGATCCCCATTGCGGAAGCCACCAGCACCGCGACGGTAACGACCGCCATCAGCAACTGAATTTTATCGATCACCACCCCTTCGGACGCCGCGACCTGCCATACCGGGCGCACTTCCGCACCGGAAATCGCCTCTTCCAGCTGATGCGCGATCGACGACACATAGGCCGTGCAATACCAGAGGTCGTACTCTTCGGCATTGAGCGCGTCCAGGTTTTCCCGCGCGCGGCGGGACAGTTCGTTTTCCGGCACCGTCAGCGCCGAGACGCGAATCGCCTGCACTTTTCCGGGGAGCCCCAGCAGGTGCTGTACCGTGCTTAGCGGCATCACCAGTTGGTTATCTTCATCGCCGCCGCTGGAGAGGATACCGCTGACGGTGACCTGCACTGCTTCGCCTTCGGTACGTAATGTCAGCTTATCACCGGGTTTCCAGCCCATTTGCCGCGCCAGCGCGTGCCCGACTAAGGTCTGCGGCTCTGCGCCTGCGGGTTCCTGCGGCCAGTCGCCGGTCACCTGCCAGTATGGGCTGACCGTTTTCTGCCCCGTCTCATATCCCTCTTCATCAGGAATATCCACTGGCTGACTGAAGAAAGTGCCCAGAATCCGCACTGGTTCTCCCTCCACGCTGGCTTCGCCGCCGAGCATCGGCGCAAACCCGACAATGTTGTTTCGCCAGAAGATATCTTTGATGTTCGGCAGCTCGGCTTCATCAAGAAAATCCTGACCGGAAAGCGGATTACTGCTCTCACTAAACAGCGCGGGCAGCGCAGCCTGTCCGGCGGGTTCAATCAAAATGTTCGCACCATAAGACTTCAGCTCTCTGGACATTTTGTCGCCGATATCAATGGACACCGCCAGCAGCGCCGAGATCAGGCTGGAGGCCAGAAAAACGGTGATTATCGCCAGCACTTTGCGGCGTAAATTGCGCCCCCAGGATTGTCGTAACATCCGCCACAGCATGATTATTCCTCCCTCATGTCGGCAGGAACAAACTGCTCCGGCGTTTCACGGAAGCGTTCATAGTTAGCCTCTGACGAGAAGAACCAGGTCTTGCCGCCATAGCTGTATTTGTAATCGGCTGAGGTATTGGTCAACGTTGAACCATCGACCGGATCGGTCACTTTAATAGTCATGACCGTCGAGAAGTAGTTCACCCCTGTCGCCAGTTCTTTACCGGGGATCACCAGCTCTTTTTCATCATTGTGCCAGTTTTCAATCGGCACCGGGTTACAGCCACCGGCCTTGCCGATAGACGGAATAAAAATATGCACTCCGCAGGCGACGCAGATAACCTGATTGCCCTCCATGACATAACCCTGATCGCCGCACAGCAGGCAGGCGTCGAACACCACGCCAAAACGCAGCTTGTCGGGATAGCGGTTAATCACGAAGAAGCGCACCGCTTTGCCATCGTCCGCCACCCAGACGAAACGATGCAGTTTACCGTCACGAAGCTGTTCAACCGGCAGGCGCACCATGCCATCGCTCCCCAGCGTTACGGGCACGGCTTCAGAGAGTTGCGGCGGCTGCGAGGCCACTTTATCCCACCACAGTTGGCCTGCGATAACGACCACCGCGCAGCCGATTGTGACCAACCACAGCCGCAAAGCGTTGCGACGCTGCGCCAGCGCCAGACGGTGAGCAATCGGTTCTTCGGTTTCCCGCGTCTGTCGAAAAGCCCGCAACAGCGCCGGAAGCCAGCACAGCGCCAGGGCCAGCAGCAGCGCGGCTCCCGCCCAGTTATACAGCGCCGTGTTATTTGTGACTTTCGCCACGAAGCTCAGCAGTGATTTTCCCAGCGGAACAACCTGTAATTTCATCAGCAACAACAGCAGGTTGCCGCTCAGCGGCAGCCAGATCATCACCAGCAGAATCAGCGTTAACGGCCAGTACAGGCCGCGAATACGCCGCAGCAGCATCGCGCAGAGTACGCCCGCCAGACAGAGGATCGCAAAAGCGAGAACGACGGCCGTCAGGTTTAACAGCAGGTCAGTATTCAGCACATGCGTACTGGTCAGCCCGCCCAGATTAGGGTCCAGCGCCCAATGGCGGGCAGCGCCGAAAATCAGAATCCCCTGCCACAGATAGCGGATACGCGTTGAAGCCCACCAGAAACTGAGGACAAACAGCAGCGATACCATGACCTCCGCCCCAACCAGCAGCAGTTGTACCGGTTGGCTGCCGTGAATAAACAGTCCCGCCAGCACGCCGGCAATCAGCCCGGTCAGCAGCGTCCAGGTCAGCGGACGTAAAGAGGGAGGATCGTTTCGACTCCAGAGAACACCGGAAAGAAGCGCAATGCAGAAAAAGACCTGTAGCGTCGTGACGAAAAAGTAACTCATAACTTCGACTCTGTACGGCGGGTTGAATTAAGCGACGGGCATATGATCGGTCTGACCAACGCGCCAGAAGGGGGAATCCTCCTGGCGCGTTGGTTAGTCGGTTTTAGTTCAGACCGACATATTTAAACTCGTAGCTCACATCAAACGGTTTCCACCAGCGGCCTACGCCTGTTTCGCTGTCAGTATGGCGATGCATCCCGGCTTTTGACGGCGGTTCAATGTGGTAGGTCACTTTATAGTTGCCCACGCCCATCATTTTGATGTTCGCGCCATAGTGCGGGCCATCGCTGGCAACCATCGGCATGAAGGTGCCTTCCTGTTTTTCGCCCGTGTCGTTGTTGACCAGGGTGTAGCTGATGGTCAGGTACGGGATCCATTCCCCTGCGCCAAAGCCGTTTTTATTGCCTTCTACAGCGTGGATATCCGCTTCAAGGTGAACATCGGCTTTTGCTGCCGGTAAGCCCATGCCGCGCGGTTCCATATCAATCGGTTGCAGGTAAACGGCCGCCAGCTCCATTTCATTCATGGTGACAGGCTCGCCTGCCGGGTACTCTTTAAAAGCAAACGCGGCTGGCGCAATGAAAATGCTGGCCATCACTGCGCTGGCAATCAGGGTTTTCTTCATGGTCATCAAACGTATCCTCTCGTCTAAAACAACGGCTATACAACGATTATGGGTTATTTTTTATCGTCTCCCCGGGAACCGCGCTTTTGCGCCGCATCACCCACAGCGCCACCAGCGCCGCGAGCAGCAATACGACCTGCGGTAACAACGTTTCCACGTAGGGATAAATCCCCAGCCAGCTGATTTCAGGGAAGCCGTTAATCAACGTAGGCTGGAACAGTTTGCCTTCCACCAGTTCCAGAACGCCTTTGCCCGCAAAGACGAAGGCCATCAGATACATGAAACTGCCGGTAAACATAAAGAAGGGTTTCAGCGGCAGGCGCACCACTGAGTAACGCATCACCAGCCAGGCGAGCAGCAGCACCACGCAGCCAATCACAAAACCGGCGCCAATCGCCATATGGCCGGATACCGTGTTTGCATCGCCAATCAGAGCGTAATAGAACAGCACCGTTTCCGCCCCTTCGCGGTACACCGCCAGGAAGCTGGTCAGCCATAGTCCGACCAGGGAGCCTCGCGACAGGGAATGAGACAGTTTGCCTTCCAGCCAGGCTTTCCAGTGGCGCGCTTCCACTTTGGACAGCAGCCAGTAACTCATAAAGAACAGCATCACGACGGCAATCAGCATCGTTATGCCTTCCAGCAGTTCACGGCTGGCGCCGGAGTTAGTAAACAGCATCTGGAAGATAGCGGCGGTGATGACGCTGGCGATCAGCGCCACAATTACCGACTGACGAATAAGCGGCAGCTTATCCTGATGGTTGTTTTTCACCATGTAGGCCACGATTGCCGCAACAATCAGCAGCGCTTCCAGCCCCTCGCGCACGATGATCATCAGACTATAGAGCAGCAGACTCCACTGGGTTTCTTCGCCTTCGCCCAGCATCGTCACGGCTTTTTGCAGATCCTGCGCCAGCGCGCTGGCCTCTGCATTCAGGCGCTCAACCGGCTGACCGGCCTTCATCAGACTGACCAGGCGGGTAAAATACGCCTCCAGCGTGGTTTTAAATGCCGAATCGCGAGAGCCGATTTTGTTTTCCATGCCGCTGGCTTCGAAGCGGTCGAAGTAGGTATCCTGGATATCCAGAATCGCATTCTTCGCATCGCCGCCCTGATAGCGCGCTATCGCGTCCTGAATGCTCTGGTTAATTCCCGTCGTCACCTCAGCCCAGTCGGTGCGGTTATTTCCCTCGTCCGCCGCCGGAATGTTGTCTGCGCTTTGCGCTGCGGCAACCTGCTGATCGTCACGGGTGGTTGGCAAGCCGGGTAAGATATCCTCGATATCCTGTAGCAGCGTAGTGACCTGATAGGAGACATCGTTGAGATGGTCAGGTTGCGCGGTCAGCGCAATCAGGGATGAGAATTGTTGGTTAATGGAGGCGGCATCTTTTGCAGAACGGTTTTGTCTGAGGGACATCTCCATCTCAGAGTTTTTAAAGCCCTGATAGTGCGCCTGTTGAACGTGCTGACTGGCAACGCTGTAATTCCCGGCCTGATATTCAGTGACCGCCTGCGCCAGCAGATCGTCGATCGTCCTGAAACTCTCCTGCCAGTGAACGGCAATGTCGTCCCTGGACAGCGCGTTGTGCTGCTCTTCGGCCACCAGACGATGTCCGCCATCCAGCACCGGTTCCACTTCGCGCAGTGCGGCTTTCAGCCAGTCAATGCGCGCCTGGACGTCAGCGAGCGGTTTTTTCTCGCCAATCATTCGACGGATCTCGCCGAATGCGCTCTCCATCTCGTAACTTTTGCGCGCGGAAATGTTGATGCGGATCGGCCCTTCCAGGTTCTCGAACACCTCAAAATAGGCCATTTGTACCGTGCGGCGCGCCTCGTCGGCATGCTGTTGCTGATAAAGTTCCGCTGTTTTATCAAGACGTTGCTCGATATCTTCAATCAAAGGCGCATAATTCGTCGACGCCCAGACACTCATGCTTATAAACAAGCCAAAGAGAGTAACCAACAAAGAGTTACGGAAGTTACGCACGTGCACACCGCCAAAGAATACAAATGATAATTATTATCATATCTTTTTGTCGCGTTGTACATGACCTGGATCATAAAAATGTCAGCAGACGACAAGTTATGTAAATTTATTTCATCAAATCGTGATGAACACACACATTATGCGTTGATAAAAGGGACGTTATCTCCCTGTTTTTCTCATGGAATTAACGGCAAGGCAGGCGCGGTAACAGAGGAATAAATCCCCCTGCCGACAGTGATATTATTCATTATCGGCAGGCAGAAATAAAACGCGTTATTGCGTACAGCAATATTCAAAGATTAAGGTTATTTCGATCGCTGGCAAGACGCTGTAAGAATTGACCATATCCCTGCGGCCCCATCCAGTAGTTAATACTTTTCTCAACGCCGGTTGATGTCAACGTCGCACCGGAAATACCGTCAACGGTATATTCATCGGCATGTTCAGGTTTATCCTGTACTATTTTCAATGCAGGATGTCCGCTGTTATCTAATAATCGTTTCCCTGGCCACTGTTTGCGCCAGTTGGCGTCTTCCACCCTAGCCCCCAGAAACGGCGTTTCCCGTTGCTGATAATAATACAGATTTCTCACCGTACGACCGTCCAGCCCCAGAGCAAGAAACGCATGCATCATGGATTTCGCGCCCTTACCGGTAACTGGAATGATAACCTGCTGAATTTCATTATTTTTATCTTTCACAAAGAACACATCCGCCACCGTACAGCGCTGACGAACCTGCGCTGGGTCGCGTTCAGGGGCAAGTTTTTCACACTTCTGCCGCGCGGTGTCCGCGCTGCTGCCAGCCACCAGTTCGCCGGAATCTAAATTAACATGGCGTTGAATAATATAACGATGATAGAGCGTTTCGACTGATTTTTTATCCTGGGTCTCTGATTTCATCAGGCCCGCAGCGTGTAAAATTGCCGCCTGTTTTTCCTCCTCTGTCGGCTCCGTCATTTCTCCCTGGAACAGCATAAACCATGCCGCCGCCGCAACAAAAATAAGGACACAAAGCACCATCATTGATGCAACAATAATTTTACCCTTGCGCATTGAATTGTTATCCCTGTCAAAATGGAAATCGAAAAAATCGCCTGAACGTATCACAGACTTTCATTCAATTAAAACAGATATGCCATTATCAATTCAGGTTTGCAACGTCAGGCAGCGGTAAAAAATAATAACTGGCGTCGGTAAAAAAGCAGCAAAAATAACAGAAAACACGCTCTCCGCTCGTTTTACACATCCTTACAATGGGTTAAAAAATGCCGGGTTTCCCCGGCACGCTATCAAAACATGGCTGCCCGCCACAGACGTAACTTCATGCCCCAGTAGCTGGTCCAGCCGCTGGTCGTAGTTACCACCTGCCCCTTCGACACCACCACCAGCGTTGGCGTGACGCTGATTTCCCAGTTTCGTGATATCTCACCGCCGCTATCATTCACGACGGGGAACGTCACCCTTTTACGCGATAACCAGCGGGAAACCTCCCCGTCATTACCGGAACGCAGCGCGATGGTCATGACGCTCTCCCCTTCCGACTGCAAACGGGCGACATCCGGCGTGGTGAAACGGCAGATACCGCACCAGCTCGCCCAGAAGTAGAGCAGCACCGGGCGTTCTTCACTGATCGACGCCAGCGTTACGGTTTCCCCGTCCAGCGTATGCAGCGGCGTGCTGTCAAACATGGCCGGCATCTGCGGAGAACGCCAGACATCCAGCAGGATTATCACGCCAGCCAGCAGAACCAGTAAGATCGCGCCTTCACGCAGCCAGCGGCGCAGTTTACTGAGCATGGGCCACCGCCAGTTTTTCTTTCACCACCGCCTCAAGGGTCTCCCACGATACCGCGCCGGGGATCATCTCGTCGCCAATGATGGTTGCCGGCGTCCCCTGAACGCCAACCAGCCGGGCGAGTTGCAGATTGGTGCTCAACGTCTCCATGCTTTTCTCATCGGGGTCAGTTTGGATATAGAGAATTATTGTACTATAAGGACTTCCCCGGCATGTCAACGCCGGTGTTTACGGTTTCTGTCTGCACTATAGTAAAAAAATAAAGGGGAGAGACTGCGGTACTATAAACGATCATGATGAATCGTCATCGATTCGGACCCTGATGAAAGACGCTCGTGAGGCTCTAGTTCGTTAGTCGGGTACACTTGCCCTGTACAATAAGCAGATATACCTCACGGGGTCTAACCCTTTATCATCAACGAGTTGCAGATCAGATGGTCATACAGCTTTGTACTTTAGCTGGCTGAGTACAACCTGAAATCATCACCGTAATGCAATGATGCCCAGCACAGTCTTGCATTTTTGGCAGCGATGGCAACAACAGCGCGCCAGTATCCTCTGCGTTCGACCAGTGAGCAGACCCAACGACTGAATAAATCAGTCCTTTTCTCCGCCCCGATCAGTACCGAGCGGGCACCCTGAACCAGAAGTGTTCTCAGATACGAATCGCCAGCTTTCGTTATCCTGCCAAGCTTCGACTTTCCGCCGCTGCTGTACTGCGATGGTGTCAGTCCCAGCCAGGCTGCCAGCTGGGGCACTGTTGCAAAGTTAGCGATGAGGCAGCCTTTTGTCTTATTCAAAGGCCTTACATTTCAAAAACTCTGCTTACCAGGCGCATTTCGCCCAGGGGATCACCATAATAAAATGCTGAGGCCTGGCCTTTGCGTAGTGCACGCATCACCTCAATACCTTTGATGGTGGCGTAAGCCGTCTTCATGGATTTAAATCCCAGCGTGGCGCCGATTATCCGTTTCAGTTTGCCATGATCGCATTCAATCACGTTGTTCCGGTACTTAATCTGTCGGTGTTCAACGTCAGACGGGCACCGGCCTTCGCGTTTGAGCAGAGCAAGCGCGCGACCATAGGCGGGCGCTTTATCCGTGTTGATGAATCGCGGGATCTGCCACTTCTTCACGTTGTTGAGGATTTTACCCAGAAACAGGTATGCAGCTTTGCTGTTACGACGGGAGGAGAGATAAAAATCGACAGTGCGGCCCCGGCTGTCGACGGCCCGGTACAGATACGCCCAGCGGCCATTGACCTTCACGTAGGTTTCATCCATGTGCCACGGGCAAAGATCGGAAGGGTTACGCCAGTACCAGCGCAGCCGTTTTTCCATTTCAGGCGCATAACGCTGAACCCAGCGGTAAATCGTGGAGTGATCGACATTCACTCCGCGTTCAGCCAGCATCTCCTGCAGCTCACGGTAACTGATGCCGTATTTGCAGTACCAGCGTACGGCCCACAGAATGATGTCACGCTGAAAATGCCGGCCTTTGAATGGGTTCATGTGCAGCTCCATCAGCAAAAAGGGATGATAAGTTTATCACCACCGACTATTTGCAACAGCGCCTAAAAAACAGCCTGTTTCGGTATAAAAATCGACCATACAGAGAGAGAAACCACCGGAGTGGTGGGAAAAGCAGAAAGGTTCACGTGGCATAAGGCGTGGACAATGGTATCGATTGTTTTTTCAATTTCCTATACGTCCAGGATATGCCGCGCCAGCGGCATGGAAGGCGGCGCTCTGTTGTTTCATATGATACCGGAGTAAAACCGCCGAAGCCCGGCGTAAGCCGGTACTGATTGATAGATTTCGCCTATCCCATTCCCACCCTGCTAAGCCATACCCGCTTTCAGCCATGAGAGAGCTTCTGTGCGCGGTCGGAGTGGTCCCGACGAGGGTTTACCCGAAGTTGGGGCGTATCTCCGCGTTAGCGGGCCGTCAGGGCCGCTTACGAGCGTGTACTGAGGACTTCCAGCCAGAACACTGACAGCGATGACGGAGTATAGTTACAACATTCATAATTAAAAGCGACTCTGTTCCGGCCCTTCGGGCCGGGGCGAGGCCGCTTTTCAGTTATGAGGAGGGGCTTTGTGGTTTCAGTTCTGCGCTGGACTGGGGTTTTCCCGGTGCTTGTATTTGAGTGTTGTAACTAAAATGGCTCCGGTTGGGGCCCGCCGCTTGCGGTGGGAGGTGCATATCTGTCTGTCCACAGGACAGGCAGTGAACAGGTTTTCTTTTTAAATGAATGTAATTAAGTAGTTTAAAGGAGATATAAACAGGTGTTTAAAAGATACATTGCACCCTGTAACGCTGGCGGATGGCGCTTTATGACATGAACGGTTGTAACCTTATGGGGAAGTCCCTTGCAGTTTAATGTGGATAAGCAAAATTCCCCGTCTGTGAGGCGTGTTTTGTATCAAAAACAGAGAGAACCGGATGCATCTGAAAGTGGATGATGAGGTTGTTTTTTGTATGTGGTGCTGTTTTTTTCTGTACTGGCGGGCTTCAGACGTGCGGATTCCTCCGGCGCAGGCCGGATTATTCTGAGGAGGTCACTTTCAGGGGGAAGCGGTGGCCAGCCGGCTGTAATTGCGGTTACGTGACAGAATCATGCGCTCCTTCACACGACGCTCCACTTCACGTTTTACCGCCTCACGACTGGCAGAGAAGCGCCCTTCCGAGATTTCACGCGTCAGCTGCCGTTTCACCAGGGTGACGATATCCTGACGTTCCCTGTTCGCATCACGACGCGCACGGGCACGTTTTATTCCACGGGACTTAAGCTCTGTCTGGTAACTGCAGAAACGCTCACGCACAAAACGCCAGGCTTTCGCTATCAGCTCATCCATACCCAGGGTATCCAGCCCCTGCTTTTTGCGCTGTTTGTTTTCCCATTCAACACGACTGCGGCGCGCAGCTGCCACTGCATCCTCAGACACATCAAGGGCAGCAAACAGAGCCGGTGTGAACGTGATGTCGGTCGGAATGTAGCACCCGATAAGCGGGTCATATTCCGTCTGGTAGGTAATCAGTCCCAGCTCTGACAGGAACGTCAGGGCCCGGGTGGCACGGGTGATGGAGAGTTTTCCTGCACCGGACTCTGTCGCCAGTCCGCACTCAATGGCCAGCGTGGTGATGGAGCACTGGACGCGGTTGGCCAGCGGATCATAGTGAAAACAGAGTCCCTGCAGCAGCGCATCAATAGCCCGTCGACGCAGCACCGGTGGCATGCGCCGACGCAAACCACGGGAACGGGCATGCGCCACATGAATGGCGAAATCAAAACGGGAGGTGAAGCCCACCGCCTTTTCCATCAGTTTTTCGCAGAACTTCAACGTTCCGGCACCTTTACGGGGTGTAAACACCGGATTCGGGTTCTTTACCTGGCGGTAATACGTTTGTTGAAGATCAGTCACACCATCCTGCACTTACAATGCGCAGAAGGAGCGAGCACAGAAAGAAGTCTTGAACTTTTCCGGGCATATGACTATACTCCCCGCATAGCTGAATTGTTGGCTATACGGTTTCTTGTTAGCCCCGGTAATCTTCTTCGTCGCCAAACATAGAAAGATTATCGGGGTTTTTGCTTTTCTGGCTCCTGTAAATCCACATCAGAACCAGTTCCCTGCCACCTTACGGCGTGGCCAGCCACAAAATTCCTTAAACGATCAGTAATCTAGCATCCGCAATTCAAATGTTCAAGAAGGTAACTTAGTTACTTTCTATTCGCATCAGTCATCGCAGCTTTTTCTTTCAAAATCCAGTGCTCTATCATTTCTTTTTGAGTTAAGCCCGAATCCTTACAAAGCTGTGTCAAATCATCTTTGAGTTCACTCTGGATGAAAACATTAATCGCTTTATGTGTCCCCTTTTTCCGGGAAACAGATATGCGTTGTTTCTCGGCTCCGGTTAACGGATTACCTTTTCTGTAAATGCGTTTCGGTGAGGAAGTTACTGCATTTTCGATCTGCGACATCTCGCCTCCTCAATACTCAAACAGGGATCGTTTCGCAGAGGATACTACAGTTTTTTGAAATCAGCGACTTGAGAATTGTGACGAAGATCTGTGTTGGCGCACAAATCAACGGGGATTACTGTCGTTTAATGTGATTTAAACTGTGAAATAGTATGGTTTTCAGTTATGGAAACGCCGGGAGCGGGGAAAACTTGCTTTTTCCCGTTTCCGGGGTTGGACAACTGAGCAACGCGAAGGCGTCAGCTACGATGTTCCGGTGACTGCTGAACAGCCCCTGTTGTATTCAGCCATTCTCCGGTCATCTGCAGCAGTTTTCTGGCATCGTGGCTTCTGAGCAACGGAATACCAGCCTGCCTCAGAACCTCTTCCAGAAGAATATCCCGGCGTCTGCGTTCCGGTCGTAAATGGCTGGCATCATCCAGCTCTACTACTGCAACAATACTGAACGAACGCCGCTCAACGATAACCACATCAACATGCCACTGAGACACCATCCTGAATAACTGCCACCACTGGCGTGATCGTGGCCGGATATTCCCGTTCAGCTGGACGATATCCGCGACCCGTACCTGCGGACACAGATACCACCGCTTCATATCCACAATTCTGAACAGTCCTTTCATAAAACTGACTTCCCTTTCTGTCAGCAGCGTCTTCTGACGTTGCCAGTATTCACCGCCGGACAGTATTCGCTCTGCATCACCGGTCCGTATACCTGCCGCATGCAATTGCATCAGCAAAGGAGAATGCTGATTTACACTTCTGAGGATAATCCGGATAAGTAACGCTGCAATAATCAGAACAATAAGAATAAAAATAATCAGCTTCATTGTTTATCTGCTCCTGGTAATTAATTATGCTGAATTATTACCTTACATATTTCCATATCTCTTTTGGTATCCTGTCATATAACTTTCCGGTGATTAATTCCGCTAACCGGTGGTCTGCTGCTGAATTAAATGATTCACGTTCACTGTTTAATAAACTGTCTCTGTTTTTATGAATAATTTTTTCCAGCGTATTGACTGATGAACATCGCCGTAACTGATACAGCCATTCCTGTTTTGTTTTCGCCATTTTTATTCCCGCTGAGAACAGATGAATGATAAGATTGCCATCGCTTTATTTACGGTGTCTCCATATCCAGGGGGGAACCGGATCAGCATCTGACCAGAGCCCACGTTTTTGTTGTCTGGCTTCGTTCTGAAGGACAGGCAGCACGGGATCTGTGTTGTACTGCTCATATACCCAGGCAGCCCCGGCCCGGACCATAAACTGATTAACATTCATTCCGTCTGGTGCATAAACCTGTTTCTTTTCCGGTGCATCAATATTTATCAGCCTGATCCGCACTGCCTTCCGTGAGTCCATGACCTCGATGGTATCACCGTCCAGTACACGAACAACCCGTCCATGAATATCTGCACACAATACCGGCCATGAAAAGATAAATAATACCAGTGGAATATATTTCCTCATGTTATTCTCCATATCAGATAAATGGCACCTGTATTTCAGGTAATCCTGAATATCGCAGCACACACTGAATAACACCTTATTTTGTGAAATTAATCACAAAATATAAAATCACGACTTAATATGGAAAAAACTCTGTGCTACTCAGAACTGTCCGGTCATACTTTCCGACCGGATATTAAAAAAAGCAAATCTCATGCATTATTCAGCCTTCTGAATCCCTGGAGTAATGAAGGCTGCTTTTTCGTTACACCCTTCCCCGGCAGCGCCGGTGGCAGTGTTCAGCCCTTTTTCGGGCAAACTGCTGCCAGTCTGTCCGGGGAGCAGACTGCGCAGCCCGTAGCCATGCCTCAGCGGCTCCCGGCCAGTCCCCCCTGACTTCCAGCCGGACAGCCCGGCGTCCGACCTGCCGGTAGCGCCATACCCCGGAGTTTTGCGAATCACGCCCTGTTCCGTTCATTTTCCTTCCCCCTTTAATCCAGGCCGGTGAATGTGTTATAAATTTTTATAACCTTCTTCTGCCGGGTATGGAAGAAGGTTTCAGAGAAGCCTTATTTTTCCGCCTCCTTTAGTGTGAAGGAGGCTTTTTTATTGTTCATCAAGCACGGCCTGAAGTTCTGCCTTTATCCGGTTCTGGCGGCGGATTTTATCCAGACGCTCTGCCGCATACACTTCTTCCTCCTGAGAAATATGCTCCGTCACATACCCTTCCGTGTCATACCGGCAGGCACCGGCTTTCATGGCACACAGATAGCTTTCTGAACGGGTGATGGCCTTCAGCGCCCTGCGCAGTTTTTTATGCGAGAGCGGGATATTCCGCTGCGCCACGTCTTCCAGTAACACGTCCCGGATACCGCAGGCCAGAAGTCGGGGTGTGTCACCGTCAAATAATCCCGGCCACCAGGGTTTCAGGGTGTTCACGGCCTCATCCAGCGAGGGCAGGTTCAGATAAATGGACAGCGCCTGTCTGGCCTGCGCTTTTTTTGCTGTCAGCTCTGCTTCCCGGGCAGCCTTCTCCGCCAGTTTCTGCTTTTTCACCTTCCATTTTGGTGGCGTGGTGACATTGATGATGGTTTTCCGGCTCCGGGTCGGTGTTTCCCCTTCCGTTTTCCGTTTCAGTGTCAGTACCGGTCGTTTCTGCTCTGTCATGATTGCCCTGACCTTTGTGAAAATATGTCCTCCAAGTCGTTGAAACTACTCACTATGATATTAAGCTGACCTCAACGACCTCTGACATATTAATACCGACAATTAAAGATGTTTTTTAAACCATTGCGTCTGTACTGCCGCCACACGTTCAAAAAACGCGCCTTCATAAATATCATAATGGCATGCGTCAGCTTCCTCGTATAATTCCTTAGTACCAGAAGCAACAGCATCATATAAGGCTTTTCCCTGTTCTGGTGGATTAACACTATCCTGGCCGGCAATAACAATCAAAACTGGGCACTGTACTTTGGCTGCGCTCTCTGCCGGTTTATATTGCAACGTCTCCATAACCGTAAGGAAAGGTATTTTTATATCCATTTCAGGATACTGACCTTTTACCTTCTCGAAGAATACCTTTGATTCATTATCACTCAGTACCCGGGTAACCCCCACAAACATCTCTTTCCCGGTGTTTTTCTTCTTCTCTGCCATTTTATTCAGCGTGGACAGAAAAGACGCTCTCTCCGATTCATTCATCTCTCCGGTAACCAGAACATCACCGTCAGCAAAAGCCAGCTGGCTGACAATACATTTTACGCGTTGGTCCTGCGCAGCTGCACTGAAGACATGCCCCCCTCCCAGCGATGTTCCCCATAACCCAATACGCTGATTATCAATACATTCCTGCTTTTCTGCCCAATTGATAACTGAAATAATATCTTCGGTCTGCATTGCAGGAACCAGACGCCCTCGTTCTCCATCACTCTCACCGAATCCTCGATAATCAAAAGTAATCGTTGCGAATCCTGCTTCTGTGAAGGCATTCGCAAAGCAAGGGAGCAGAACATTCCTGATACCGCAAAACCCATGGCATAAGATAATCAAAGGATGTTTTATATTTCCTTCAGGAACACGAAATGTCAGGGCAATACCTTCAGAGAGTTTGTGATCCGTAATTTTCATAAATATCCTGTGTTATGTTGTTTATTAATAATCAGAATCAGCGTCAGTATCATACCAGTCACAACGCCAGAACGCCCAGCACAGCCAGATGACAGGCGTAGAATACCGGGAAAAAATCCCCGGGCCAGAAACGGGGTAATGATTTTCCTGCACACGACACCAGACCAACGGTCAGCACCGTCATTACAAGACCGGCCACCGCCGCTGCATCACTGGAGGCAAGGTTAAGTGCCGGAATAACGGCCAGCAGGCATGCAAGCAGCGCCAGACGTTCCGCTCTGTCTTCCGCCCGGTACAGTCGGTAACTGACCGCCAGCATCAGCAGCCCGGCAATGCCGTAACTGGTGCCGGACAAAGGCCCCCACAGGGCCATCAGAAGAATGGCCGCTGCTGTACGCCACCTACTGCGCGTTTCACACCACGTCAGCACCTGTGCCGCCACTGCAAAGGCAAACAGGATATTCCCCTCATACCAGGGAAAGCCGGCCAGATAATATGCGAACTGGGCAATAATTCCCCATCCCCACAGCCGGTTAATGGCCGGTTGCCGGATATGCGCATGACGGGACAGATTCAGCCCCCACACCAGGGCAAACAGCGGAAAGGCTCCTCGCCCGGCCAGAAACATCCATTCCTGCTTCAGCTGGAATATCAGATTGATGTGGTCCAGTACCATCAGCACCAGCGCCACCGTTTTGATGATATCCCGCTGTCCGGGTGACCAGACCAGAAACGACTGCAACCAGGTATCGGTCCGTGCAGCCAGTGAATCGTTACGTGTCGTGTTCGTGTTATCCGTTGTCATCAGTGTTTGTCTTCCTGTATCAGTCTCCGCCCAGGGTTTTCTCTTTCTGCAGGTCACGAACCATATCCCGCTCCATCTGCTGCAGACGCTCCTGCAGCAGATTTTCCCGGGCAACCTCCCGGACCGCTTCCCGCTCCCGTTGTGATTCACGCAGCACACTCTCCGGCAGTGCGGTTTCCCGTTCAGATATGGCAGACCGGTCACGCTCCTGTCCGGCAATATCCCTGACAGCCAGCTCTGTTTTGCCGTCCGGCAGGTCAGGTTTGTTCGTAAGCGACTCGTCAGAACCGTATTGATATTTACTGAGAGCTCAGATCAACTTTC
>OATL01000489.1_pt1 | contig 19082 bp, 20 predicted proteins | sample 1476011 | NCBI WGS metagenome assembly OATL01 (sample SAMEA2579975, study PRJEB22360) | human gut metagenome | biome: human gut; feature: human-associated habitat; material: faeces | place: Denmark | collected 2008/2010
ATATACCTTGCTCTGCAAGAGGCTGCCGACTCAATGTCTTAACTAAATGACATTGCCTGATTTGGGGCTCCCTTTGCATCATGCCTGCAGTCAGTCCGGAAAGAAAAAGTGGCAATGCCTGTTTCAGATTGTTTTCCACTGCATCTACAATCTGTTTCACAAAAAGTTCTTCCCGTTCTCTTGTTTCCAGATAAGGATCAGCCTGTGTGCGGTAGTAGCGGTCAAAATAATCTACCAGTGCAAGAGAGATTACCTGACTGTAAGATTTAAAATCCTGTCTGTCCATCGTCTGTAAATATTCCCAGGCTTTCCGCTGTTGAGCTTTGTCCAGATTAAATCGCAGGTTTGTGTTGCGGATATTGTTCTGCATGGTTTATCCCCTCCTTTTCAGGCTCATATAAGCCAGAGATTCGTAACCTTTGGCGGTGGCGCAGATGTCATCAATGATGGTGACTCGTGATTTGTCATAAGTTCCGAAGTTACGGATCAGGCATCCACCGCCGCCAACCACATACAGGCGCATCAGGTCAGGATTGTATTCATATTTGCGGAGCGTGGAAAAAAGTTCTGCCACATACTGTCTGGCAATAGAACTGATACAATCCAGATATGGCGCTGAAATGTCAGCTGTTCTAAACCGCAGAATCTGTTCTACTGTGGATTCTTCAATCTTCACTCCAAATTTGTCCAGAACAGCGTTCTTTGCAGCAATCATGCATTGGTTTACACCAAGTTTTTCTGTCCAGCATTGGTTTTCCTGTGCTTTCTTATTGTTGATATACAGAATGTTCATGGTTCCGTTTCCGATATCTGCAAGGAGATTGGTTCCCTTGAAATCTCCAAGCTGGTTTACGATAGCAGGATATCCCTGTGGGTAAAGGCTGCATCCCATAAAGCGGAGATGATACTCTTTGCTGTTAAAACGGTAATGGACTTCTGGATTCTGGAGCAGATAGGAACGAAAAGCTTCTCTTTGATTTCTGATCCATGTCAGAGGAAGTCCGGCAGCCAGATGAACATCTGCTTCACGGATGGAAAAGACATTCAGTTCCCTTGCAATAGCCATTAGCGTCAGAAGATAATATTCTTCGTCCATAGCTTTATCCGGGATAAATTCTTTGTGTCCTTCGCCGATCCGGTAGTAAATGCCGTTGTATTCCAGAATATTCCCGGTGAAGATTGGTTCAGTTTCATAGGCTTTGATGCCGGTTGGGGTGACGGTGTTTGCTGTTTTCATATTGCCGTAGCCATGATCTACAGCAATGATTTTTGTGTTTCTGAGTTCTCGCATAAAAAATACCTCCGTTTTCGTATTGATTGATTCAGCAGGTCGTACCGGTGTGGTACTGCTTTGCTGTGGGATAAGCATACGAAAATCGGAGGAAAAAGGCATTGAGGGGAAATTGAGCAGGAATTGAGAAAAAAGATATATTGTGCTTACGTTCTTCATGTACTCTTGTTGTGATTTCATTGTTTTTTATCGTATAATATGGATACTGGAGGTGGTTTGGATGAAATACAAGATTTTAGTTGTCGATGATGATAAAGAATTGGTGAAAATGCTTTGTAGTTATTTTAATATGAAACAATATGAAACCATTACGGCTACAGATGGAATGGAAGCATTAAATAAAATAAAAATGAAACCGGATATTATTTTGTTGGATATCAATATGCCACGCATGGATGGGATTGAAGTATGTCGTCTGATACGCAGTAAAGTGTTATGTCCAATTTTATTTCTAACAGCAAGAGTTGACGAAGATGATAAAATTAATGGGTTGCTTTCAGGTGGGGATGATTATATTACGAAACCATTTAGTCTTCGGGAGTTGGAAGCGAGGATTGTTACAAACATAAAGAGAGAAGAAAGGCATCAACAAAAAACGGAATACCGTTTCATGGATGAAATGCTGATTGATTATTCTGAAAAAATAGTAGCTATAGCTGGACACAGGATGGAGTTCACAAAAATTGAATATCAGATTATTGAATTCTTATCCATGCATCCAGGGCAGGTGTTTGATAAAGAACGTATATATGCACAAGTCTGTGGATATGATGCGGAAGGGGACAGTAGAACGATAACGGAATTAGTACGGCGTATAAGGAAAAAAATAGCGGATTATTCAGAAAAAGAATACATAGAAACTGTATGGGGGATTGGATACCGATGGAAAAAATAAGAAACTTGTCACTGAAAAAAACAATTCTGCTTTATTTTGTGATCAGCTTAACGGCAGCATTTCTGTTATCTGGATTTACAGTTCATTTTGCAAGAAATATGCAGAATAAAATATGGGAAAAATATATTGATTATGCAGATTATACGGACGTGTTTCAGCAATATGGAAAGAAATACGAGATTGAGATATCAAGACCTAATCAATCGCAGATGAATCGTTTGGACTATCATCTTTCGGAAATGTGTGACTTTATGGAAACATATTCGGTACTGATTTTTTCGATTGTTGGGAGTGTTGCTGCGGTATTCTTTTTTTATAAAAATAAGTTAAAGACACCTCTACAGGAACTAAAAGATGCCTCACAAATGATTGCAGATAATGAACTGGATTTTCATGTGTCCTATGAAAATAAAGATGAGATGGGAACTTTGTGTAAAGAATTTGAAATGATGCGAAGTGATTTAGCAGATAACAACAGAAAGATGTGGCGGATGATTGATGACGAGAAGGCTTTGCGGAATGCAATTGCACATGATATACGTTCTCCACTTTCCATATTGCGTGGGTATCAGGAAATGCTCTTAGAGTTTGTTTCTGCTGAGAGTATAAAAACAGAGGATGTTATTGATATCTTACAAACAGGCATGTATCAGATTGACCGTATAGAGCATTTCACGGAAAACATGAGAAAAATGTCCCATTTAGAACAGAGGGAACTGCAATGCTCAGAGATAGAATTATCGGAACTGGCAAAAAAGATTGAGGCAGAAGCTGCCATGCTGTCCAAGAAGGAAAGTAAATTATGTAAGGTAGAAAGAGTGCAGGAACAAAACATTGTGAAAGTGGATGAGGAACTTGTCATGGAAGTGACAGACAACTTACTGGAAAATGCGGTTCGATATGCACAAAAAAGTATTGCTTTGCAGATAAAGAAAAAGGATGGTTTTCTTATAATTTCTGTTGAAGATGATGGAATAGGATTTGTGGATACTGAGGAAAAAGTAACAGAACCATTTTATCATAAGAATCCACAAGATGATTTAAAGCATTTTGGCCTTGGTATGTATATTTCTCGTATTTTCTGTGAAAAGCATGGAGGAAATTTGAAAATATATAATGCCAGACAAGGCGGTGCTCATGTAGAAGCTCTTTTCAAAGCTGAATAAAAATACTTTATAAGGCTGAAATCACAAATAAAGTGGTTTTAGTCTTTTTTGTTGTGAATTTATTGAGAATTGATTTGTATGATGTTGTTAAAGAAATAAAGAAAGGAAGAGATACAATGAAAACAATCATAAAAAGAAGTATACTTGATTATTTAAAGAACCCTGTTTTGTGGATTGGCTTGATTATTATAGTTGCCAGTATGTATCAATGTCTGTCATCGTATTTGCAAATTCATTATATCAAACAGAATGAACAGATCACACAAAATGACGTAGCATTGGAAGATGCTGATGTCATGGATGGGTACATTCCCACATCTGATGATAAGGAAAGAAGAAGGGAGTGGGAAGATACGATCAAAGAGACGTTAATGGACACCTCCAAAAATGGTTTTGGATTTAGCAGGCAGGAAGCAGATCATGTAATGAAAGAAATTCAGAATATGGATGTAAAGACTGCTTCTGAGTTTTTGGAATCCCAATATGGCTATTATAATGTAATATATGCTTATGAGGACCTTGAAATTCATAAGGGGACAGCAGAAGAAATCAATCATTATATCGAGCGGAAATTATCCGAACATTCTTTTTCCTGGTACTTTGCCAAAAAGTTCACGGATTTTGCAGGATTGCATATGGCCTTTTTTGCAACAGTCTTGCTATCATTTTTATTTATTCAGGATACACGAAAAAATACCTATGAATTATTACATACAAAGCCTGTTACGGCAATCCAATATATATGTGGGAAAATAATAAGCGGATTCATTAGTATGTTGGGCGTATTAGTGATTTTGAATGTTATATTCTTTATGCTGTGTTTGAAAACGTCTTTAGAATCGGGATTTCCGGTAACACCAATTGATTTTTGCGTGAATTCTCTGATCTATATTGTGCCGAATCTTTTGATGATATGTTGTGTCTATACAATTACAGCATTAATATTTAAAAATCCGCTTCCGGCAGCACCAGTTTTGTTTTTACACATTATATATTCAAATATGCTGACCAAGAAGAATGATATTTATTATATGAGACCGTTCTCTATTATGGTGCGATTTCCTGGCAGGTTTTTTGAAACACATGCAGCCAAAATGTCAAATATAAATCAGATTATGCTTGTGATCGCATCTGTTATATTAGTATGTATTTCTGTTACAATCTGGAAAAGGAGGAGGGTTCATTGAAAACGGAACTAAAAAACTGCCTGTCGTTATATAAGATTTTTTATTCATGTGCATTTATACTGATATTGTGTGTTATTCATCCGATTATATACTATGAAGAAATCGGTTCAGCAATTCAGTCTCCAATAGCATTTTTAACAATTATTTTTTGTAGTGACACATATTTGATGGAAGTAAAAAGTAAGCGTGCCGATGTATTTCATTTGTATGATCAAAAAAAGCAGTTAAAAGTAATATCGCAGAGAGTGGGCGTTCAAATATTATATTTATTAATACTTTCTTGTGTTGGATATGTTTTGTTTTTCTGGCAAAAACCGGGCGGTGTAAACGAAGGCATTTCGGGTATTCAGATATTTCTTTTATATTTCATTGCAATGTTTGGAACTATCTGGTTTTGGAGTATATGCACTGTGATTTTGTGTACATTGCTTCGAAATATGTGGGCAGGTATTGGATGTTTATTTGGAATTGTCATTGGACTTATATCAAAAGCGGGAAGTTCATTTTTCGGAAATCTGGGATTGTTTTCTTTCAGCTTTTGTGAACCTACTCAATTAATGTCCGAGAGTTGGATTTATGGAACGCTTGTGTCTTTTATAGCGGGGCTGTTTTTATTTGCAGTATTACCAATGACTTTAAAGAAAAGAGGATAGATTATGAGTATTAGAATAAATGATTTAACAGTTAGATTTAAAAATGGTGTAGTTGCAGTAAATAAGGCATCTCTTGAAATACCTAAGGGAATTTACGGACTTTTGGGAGAGAATGGTGCGGGAAAAACCACGCTGATGAGGGTTCTTACAACCGTTTTAAAACAAACGGAAGGATTGGTTTCGCTTGATGGAATTCTGTATAACGAGGGAAATTATGAAAAAATACAGAAAAAGATTGGTTATCTTCCACAGGAAATCGACTTATATCCGAATCTTACGGTGAAAGAATGCCTTGTATATATGGGGGGACTGTCAGGAGTAGCCAGAAATGACCTCGAACAAAGAATTACCTATTATCTGGAAAAGACTTCTCTTACAGAGCATCAGAATAAAAAAATGCGGCAATTATCTGGTGGTATGAAGAGACGTGTCGGACTCATACAGGCACTTCTTAATAATCCGGATTTTTTGATTATTGATGAACCAACAACTGGGTTAGATCCGGAAGAAAGAATCAGGATCCGCAATCTTCTGGTTGATTTTTCAAAGGATAGAACTGTGCTGTTTTCCACTCATGTAGTAGAAGATTTAGCAGCAACCTGTACACAGCTTGCCATTATGAAAAAGGGAAGTTTTTTATATTCTGGAAGCGTGAGTGGATTGCTGGAAAATGCAAAGGGCTGTGTTTGGAATTGTACGGTACAAAATGCAGAAGAAGCCCGTTTGTTAGAAGCCAATTATTCTATTTCATCTAAGCAGTATGTAGAAAATGGAATTCATATGAAAATATTAAGCAAAGGAAAGCCAAATGAGAAGTGTGTCCCGGATAATGATATCACTTTGGAAGATGCGTATATTTATTTGACGAATAGTTGAATATAACGGCGGGCAAGTTGCCCGCCGTAAATTGTACTTATTTTGTTAAAAGACCGGATAGTTTTTTTCCAATGCAAAATCCAATCTGTGGATATAACTCCTGAATTTCCTGATATTTTGCTTCAATCATTTCTGGTTCATCAGCCCAGATCTTTTCATATATTTTGAAAGCTCTTTTAAAATGTGTTTTGGCTTGCGGAAGATTGGCAGTCATCAGATAAATGGTTCCAAGGGTTTCCTGTACTTTGGCATAATCCAGACAGTCATTGGAATGGTATTCCTTGATGATGCCGGATAATTTTTGCAATTCGGAGATGCCTCTTTCGGGTTCCTGCTGTTCTGTCAGGAACATTGCATAATTGGCAATCTGAGGTATGCTGTCATTTATATGAAGCAGGTTAAATTGGTCAAGCAGTGAGATACTTTTTTCCATGTGTTCTCTTGCAAGATCGGGATGACCGTTCATGCGGTAAAGTCCACCGAGCAGCTTCTGATTTTTGGTATTACGTTTGATGAATTGGCGTTCCATGCCAAAAGAAATCAGTTTTGCAAGAAACAGCAGTCTTGAACTGGCTGGTTTATATAAGGGAGTCAGATTTTTCTTTTTCGCATCTGAGATGCTGTCATCCTGAATGAATAAAGTGTAAATATCTTGTATAGCCATATTACAGTCAGACATCAGTGGAAGAAGATTCTGGTGGATGGTATGGGCTAAATTTTCCTGATTGGATGGCTTGGAATAGTAAGCGGATATTTTAGGACTGATTTTAGCCTGACCAGTCATCCAGCGGCAAACCAGACCGTTGTCCATTGAAAAATCCTGATTTGTCGGATCATCCATAAAATCTTCAAATAATTCGTATAAAAAATCAGGCTGACTCATTTGATTACTTTCGCTGATATGATTTTTTAAGCAAGTGCTAATAGAAGAAAAATCGCATCGATTCAATAGAAATTCCCCTTTCGTAGTTAAGATTAAGTATATCTATCATAACACGAACATACATTCGATTCAAGAAAATACGGATATTTTTAAAGTGATTGTGTCAATTTACAATCAATTTCTATTCAATGTGGTTTTCCGGCAGGTTCTGTAAAATAAGCTCAGATCAAAACAATAACGGGAGGAGCTTATGCAACAGAATATTGAATTTGAGCGGTGCATTGATTTTCTGGTACGGATGATTGATAAGTACGGCGAAGAAGTCCTCCGGGAGTTGGAGGAAGAAAAACAGAATAAGGAAGAAAAAGAAGCGGCAGTTTCCTGAAATACAAAATGTAAATCAGACTGTCGCTTTTTTCATGCATTTTTAAATCAAATAAATTTTAAAAGCTGATGCAGAGTGTGTGGCTCATTATTCTGGGAAGCGGTAATACGAGTATCAAATGGCTTGAAATGATTCTGCGTATAAAAGCTCAGAAGAAATTCATTATCTTCGCATTCAAGAAACTCCATAACGCCACCTACGGAATATTTGAGACTGGATATGGTTTCCAGTGCAAATCCCAGTAGAATATTTCCAGGAATTCGTTTTTCCTTTGGAAGAGAATAGTTCTTTCCCAACTGGGCGATCAGGTAAGCTGCGGTAGTATAGGATTGTGTTTCTTCATCCAAAATACTGACACGGGACAGCTTTTTTGCCGTTGTCTTGCTGATATTTGAAGCACGGACAGAGATGGGTTTTACTGTAAGTGAAAAATAACCAACCAGTGAAGCATCTTCAGCATCAAATACCAGATAAGTGATAGATTGATCTTTTTTGGTAAACTCAATCGCATTATGTAATAAAAAGTATTCCACATCGGGATTTTTGGGACAAGAAAAATCGGAGAGTAAGTCGTAAAGACTTTCCTCTCCGATATATGTCGGTTCGTCTTTATCCAAATATGCCCGAATATTAACGGTAAAATATTTATCAGACATGTTTTTTCTTCCTTTTTGACATTAAAGCTAAGATTTCCTGTGGGTTCGTTAACTGACGTCCGGGAAGTGTCTGCTTTGGTGTGCGGTCACGGTCGGCTTCGTCAATTGCTGCGACAAAACGCTTTATGCTATTTGGATTGGATACGACAAAATTATGAGTAATACTTGAAGTAGCCATACTAACACCTCCTCTTTTTTGGCTTTTTTGTGTATTTATAGTATATGCAATGTGTGATAAAAACACAATATCGAAAACAAAAATAATTTCTAAATAATTTTCAAGCCGGACATTTATTAGACGCTTCCGGTAAGCGAACAATATTTTCGAGCCAATCATTTATAAGTCGCCAATGGTGGGCGGGCAATATTTTGATAACAGAAATGCTCTGTATCTAACTTAATTATACGATTGGCGAAGAAATGCGTCAATACGGAAAATAAGTATTGAAAATAGTTGGAACAAGTACTAAAATTAAGTTGGGACAATAAAACAGAGTTATACTGCGAGGAAGATTATGAAGAATAAAAAGATTAAATGCGATATATATACCAGAGTATCCACAACCATGCAGGTAGATGGCTACAGTCTGGATGCTCAGAAAGAAAAACTCAAGAGATATGCGGAATTTCAGAATATGGAAATTGTAAATGAGTATTCAGACGAAGGTAAGTCTGGAAAGAGCGTAGAGGGCAGACCGGAATTTCAGAGAATGTTGGATAATATTGAGAATGGAACAGATGAAGTTCAGTTTGTACTGGTGTTCAAGCTTTCCAGATTTGGTCGTAATGCGGCAGATGTTTTAAATTCTCTGCAAAGAATGCAGGACTTTGGAGTAAATCTGATCTGTGTTGAAGATGGAATTGACAGCTCAAAAGATAGTGGAAAGCTGATGATTTCTGTTCTGTCTGCGGTAGCAGAGATCGAACGGGAGAATATTCTTGTTCAGACAATAGAAGGACGTAAGCAGAAAGCTAGGGAAGGAAAATGGAACGGTGGGTTTGCTCCATATGGCTATGAATTAGTAAATGGAGAATTGCAGATCGCAGAGGACGAAGCAGAGATTATTCGTCTGATCTATGATAAATTTATTCATACCAATATGGGAATCTCTGCGATTGCTGCATGGCTGAACCAGCATGGATATAAAAAGAAAAAACGACAGAATAACACACTGGACGCATTTGCCGCTTCATTTATAAAAGGCGTTCTGGATAATCCGGTATACTGTGGAAAGCTGGCTTATGGACGAAGGAAAAACGAGAAAGTTTCTGGTACAAGAAATGAATACCGCATTGTAAAGCAGGAAAATTATATGCTGCACGATGGTATCCATGAAGGGATTGTTTCAGAAACAGACTGGGAGCTGGCACATCAAAAACGGGAAAAAACAGGTGTGAAATATGAAAAGACACATAGTCTCGATCATGAGCATATTTTATCCGGAATATTGAGATGCCCGTTATGTGGAAGCGGTATGTATGGGAACGTGAACCGAAAGAAAAAGAAAGACGGAACCTTATATAAGGATTATTTCTATTATGCCTGCAAACATCGTCGCCTGGTAGATGGTCATAAATGTGGATATCGTAAACAATGGAGTGAGGAGAAGATTAACAATGCAGTGGAAGAAGTTATTCGGAAGCTGGTGAAGAATCCGAAATTTGAAGAAGCAATTCTGAATAAAATCGGTTCAAGAATAGATACAGAAGAAATAGAAAAAGAGATTGAAGGACTGGAAAAACAGCACAGACAACTGACCGGAGCAAAAGCAAGGCTTGGACAGCAGATGGATAGCCTGGACATCATGGATAAATTTTATGAAAAGAAATATCAGGATATGGAGACACGCTTATATCGTCTGTATGATGAAATTGAAGGCGTGGAGAACAGTATAGAAGAAGTCAAGAATCGCCTGCTGAATATCCAGCAACAGAAAATATCAGAAGAAAACGTCTATCAATTTCTTTTATATTTTGATAAACTATATGATAAGTTCACCGACCTGGAGAAGAAAGAATTTCTTAACAGCTTTGTGGAACAGGTGGACATTTACGAGCAGGAGCAGCCAGATGGCAGATTCCTGAAGCACATAAAGTTCCGTTTTCCGGTGTATTTTGGAGACAGAGAGACACAGGAACTTTGTTGGGACAATGAAAGTACCGTTGAGACGGTAGTACTGCTTTCCCACAAAAAGCCAGACGGACATATCAACGTAAAAGTTGAGTTTGGCGAAGGTGAGGGAAAAGTTCCGCTTGATGATATCGCTCAAAGAGCGGAAAGCTATAAGCCCAAAGAACGAGTGACCTACAAAATGATAAAGGAGTACATAGAAGCTAAATACGGCTTCAAAGTACATACCGCATATATCGTAGAGGTAAAGAGAGATTTAGGCTTGCCAATGTATGATGCTCCTAATGCGGTAGAAGAATTGAAACAGCCGAGGAAGCATCCGACAGCAGAGAAGGTGGAAGCGATAAAGGATGCGTTGAAGCATTTTGAAGTGATTTAATGAGGATAGGCGTATCATTAGAAATAGTGGTACGCTTATTTTTTTACATAGTTGTCTTTTCGTTGACCAATATTTTATTTGGTTATAAAAGCGGAGGACAGATTTTATACTAAACTGCCTAATTGATAGAATTAAAAGCGTTCACTTTGCTATTATTGACTTAAAGAGAAAAATCAAATATAATATAGTAAAGTGCCCAATCGTTGACTTGATTAGGGGCGATTAAATAGAGGTGAAGATATGCTTCAGAATAAAGATATTGAGACACTGAGAATGTTGTTTAGCAGTCATAATTATATTATGACTACTGCTGAACTTACAGCTTCAAAGTTATACTATGCAGATATAAAACAACTTTTAGACGAAGGATTGATTGAAAGAGTCAGGCGAGGTTACTATCACTGGACTCAAGATTATGGAGAAAGCGAAGTTGTCATTATCAATCGATTGTTTCCCGATGCAGTGCTTTGTATGGAGACTGCTCTATTCTATTATAGATACAGTGACAGAAATCCTGCTGAATGGAACTTTGCAATAGATAAAAATGTCTCTAAGCGGCGTACAAAAATCGATTATCCGTTTATAAAGGCATATCGTGTAGAGTCAGAGTTGGTTACGCTAGGCGAAACCGAAGGTGAAATTGATTTCCACAAAGTCCGCATTTATGACCGTGACCGTACTATTTGCGATGTGTTGCGAAATATGAACAAGATGGATAAGGAGGTTTTTAATAAAGCAGTACAAGGCTATGTTAAGGACCCGAAAAAGAATATACCGAATCTTATAGAATATGCGAAAGTTTTGCGTGTTCAAACGCGTGTAAAAGAATTGATTGGAGTGTGGTTGTAATGGCAGATATAGCAGCTTCCGTTCTGGCAAAGCTGAGAAATAAAGCAAAAGCTTCTGGTATCAGTTACCAGCAATGTTTGCAGCTTTTTGTGCAGGAAGAATTTTTGAGAAAGTTATCAAAATCTGGGTGTGAGGATACGCTTATACTCAAAGGTGGATTGTTCATTTATACTTTAACTAATTTTGAAAGTAGAGCAACAATTGATGTCGATTTCTTGCTCCGTGGATACTCTAATACAATAGATGATGTAAAAGAGTTGATTTGTAAAATCATCGACACACCGACAGGTAACGATTATATAGAAATGCGAGCAAAAGGCTTTGAGGAAATTTCTCCGCAAAGAAAATATCACGGTATCAGTACGCAGATTATTGCTCAAATAAAAAATGTGCGTGTGCCGTTTAATGTTGATATAGGTGTGGGTGATATTATAGTTCCTCGTGCTGAAGAACGTACAATCAACACTCAGCTTCCTGATTTTGAAGCTCCTGTAATCAAAACATATTCTCTAGAAAGCACTATTGCTGAGAAGTTTGATGCCATACTGCAACGCTTTGAACTGACAGGCAGGATGAAAGATTTTTATGACATCTATTATCTTTCAAGGACATTCGATTTTGAGGGTGCAAAATTACAGGCAGCTATATTTGAAACCTTACAGCGGCGTGGCACTCCCTATGACAGAGATAGTTTTAAGCGTGTTGTTGCACTTGCCGATGATGAAGATATGCAGAAGCGTTGGAAATTCTTTTTGAAAACCATAAAAGATAACACACTTGAGTTTCCATTTGTCATTGAAGAAATCCAGACTTTTCTTGAGCCTGTGTTTGATACGATAGTGAATGAGAAAGAATGGCAAGAGCAGTGGAACTTTATTATGAAATGGAATAAAAATGAAAGGAGTCCCAAATTATGAGTAGCGTACTTACTGTTGAACAGCGTGAGCAAGCAGGTTCTGACTCCTATAATAGATTTGAATATCAAGTTCATTGGATTGTATGCCATATAATAGGTAAACTTCAAGAAGATGCAGAGTGTATTGTTTTTTGTGAATTTCACGATGATATGGCTGAATTTTCTACCAATAATCAGCAGTATCAGTTTTTTCAAATAAAGACAAAAGAAGATTCTTCGGACTGGACTATTGCGGAAATGTCTAAAAGGGAAAAGAAAAAAAGTGGTAGCTACAAAAAATCTTTTTTAGGTTTTATTTTCTACAACTATTTGACATTTGGTGCTGAATGTTCGCATTGCCATTTTGTATCAAATAATGATTTTGATAAAGAGGTTTTGTTATGGCAGTCATATATTGAAGACGGGAAAAGGCTTCAGACAGAAAATATTGCGTTATATGAAAAAATCAAAAACAGGATTAAAAATGAATTTTTAGATGATATGCCGAGCAATTTTGATTCTATCTTTGAGGAGTTTATTCAGAATACTTTTGTCCATAAATCGGAACTACAACTAACAACGTATGAATCTCAAACTATGGGTAAATTTTTCAACCACTTGGCAGACAAAAATATTCCGTCCAATACTGCCAATCTTATTTTTCAGCAATTGCTAAATGATGTAAGAAAAAAGAGTAAAGAAAAAATCAAAGTACCTATTAGTATGAAAAGTTTAGTTGAAAAAAAAGGTGTGGATATTGCTCAAATAAGCAAGAAAATTGATGGTAACATAAAGAACAGCGGAAATTATGATGCATTTCACGATTACTTGATTACTCAATCATTGTCGGACAAGGATATTAATCGTATAGAATCAGCAAAAACGCTCCACGATACAAGGTGGCTTGATGTTAATGATGTTAAATATCAAGAAATTGTTGTTGTGTTGCGAAAAACAATTTCTACATATTGTGAATCATGTGAGACAAATGGGTTTAATAATGATCTGAAAAGATTATGCATTCAAGAATTACAAAAGCATAATCTCCTATCGGATTCTCTTGATAAATCGTTAGTTGAGGTGTTGTATTATGAGCAAAAATTCAGTTGAAAAAGTTAAACAAGAGCAAAAGTACAAAATTTTAATTAGAAATTTACGAAAACAGCAGGAGGAAAAAGATAATGAAAAGGCTAACGATAAAAAAACTGATAGTAATCAGTCAAAGTGAGTCTCGGTCGTTAGAGGTTCCTTTTGAAAATGGGCTTAATATTATTTTGGGAGGAAATAAAACAGGCAAATCTTCAATTATCAAAAGTATATTTACTACTTTAGGATGTGAATGCAAAAGAATTGAAACTGATTGGAAAAAACTGATTTCCGCTTATTTGTTGTTCTTTAAATATGGAGAAAAGCTGTTTTGTGTTGTTCGCCAAGGAAAAAAATTTCAGATTTTTGAGAATAATGAGGATTCCTATTCTTGCATTATCGAAACGGAAGCTTTTCACGAATATAGTAACTGTTTAATGGATATTTTAGAAATCAAAATGCCCTGCATTTCAAAAGATGGTAAACAATTCAATGTAACACCGCCATTACTCTTTAGATTTCAGTATATTGACCAAGATGAAGGATGGAGCAAAATAGCTGATTCTTTCAGTAATGTTGCGTACATTAAAGATTGGAAACCAAATACAAATAAATATGTATGCGGTTACCTTGATGATACGTATTATGAACTTCAAGCACAAAAAACAGAACATATACTTGAAAAAGATGATAAGAAAAAAGAATTGAATTATAATCAAAGCTTTGTTTCCCGTATCACATCTACACTAACGCAAATTGAGAATATTGAATCCGTTGAAGAGGTCACAACAGATATTGAAGCTTTGCTTGCTAAGGCGGAAGAATTAAGGAAAATGCAATTTTCTTATAATGCAGAGATGACAGTTTTGGAAAATGATATATATGTCAATCAACACAAATTGCACGTTGTGGAACACAATCTCATAGAAACAAAAAAGGACATTGAATTTGCAATGACTCAAAAAGATGAGTTGGTCTGCCCAATTTGTGGAACTGTTTATTCAAATGGATTGGAGGAACAATTAAATATAACTTCAGATTATGCTCATTGTGAAAAGCTTATAACAGAACTGAGAAATAGCATATCTATTGCTACAGAAGAATTAGAAGAACTTAAGGAGAAATATAACGGTGTCTCTTTAGAAATTCAGTCTATTGAACAAAAAGTTCGGAACTCTCAACAACTTCTATCCTATTCTTCTTTTTATAAAAACAAGGGACAGTATGAGATATATGAATCCTGCAAGAGGCAATTGGAAGTTCTACAAAGAGAAATAGATTCATATGTTTCTAAAATTGCAATAATTGACGAGAAAATAAACGAAAAGAAATCCAAAGAGCGTTCCAAAGATATAAGAGAAGATATAGAAGGATATTGCCGCACCTTAGCAGATGCGATAAATCTTCCTAAAACATTCATCAAACTAAGGGATTTTGTGCAAATAATAGACCGTACTGGAAGCGAAACTCCACGATTAGTTTATATGTATCAGTCGGCGCTGTATCTATATAATTTATATAGAACAAATAGCCCTTTCAATTTTTATGTGGTTGACACTCCTAATCAGCAAGGTCAAGATGCCGAAAACTTAGGGAGCATATTCAAATCATTAGAATTATTTTCGTCTGATGAGGGGCAGGTCATTGTTGGAACTGAACGAGAAACTGGGATGGAAGGAAAAGCGAGCAATGTAATAAAGCTCACAGAAAGACGTAGATGTCTTAATACTATTAATTACAGCAAACATCTTGAATTATTAGAAGAATTGCAAAAAACTGCAATTAGTTGGGGTGCATTCAACCACAAAGCAAAAAATGAAAAGTAGCGGTGGAGTGGTGTTATTCGGCAAATTAAACGCTGCCGTTTCCATCAGATTAAAACGGGTCTTTCAGAGCACCTAACGATGGGATGAAGCATATATTTTTGGACGCTTCAGGCACGTTATTTTATGAGAAAAAACCATCATGCAGATTATCTTACATGATGGTTTCTAAAGCTATCCGAGTTCACAGTCATTGATTGCCTACATGACGGCATCGGCGGTTATGATATTTAAATTTGAGCTGTTTCCAACCAACAGACTTGCATTACACAGTTTGTTGATCATACGTGGGGTCCCATTCGCTGCATTGAGGATTGCTTCCAGTGCATTGTCTTCGAATACCGTTTGTGTGCATCCGGCGCCATTCAGTTTGGCAGCAACATAGGAATGCCCTTCTGCTTTTGTCATGCCTTCCAGATTATAATTCATGACAATTCTCTGGCGGAAAGGTTCGTGGATGCTTAGACGCAGGGTGCTGTTGAGCTGTGGCAGACCGGAAAGAAGAACAACAGCCCGGTCTTTGGAATCCATTTCAAAGTTGAACAGCATTTTTAAGTCATTGAGTACAGCGTTTCCGATATAGTTCGCTTCATCTATGATGATGACAGGCGTCTGTCGTTTCTCAAGTACGAGACGGTTAATTTCATCCTGGATGATTTTGAAGTTATCGGTCTTGCGGAATGCAGGCTGGGCTCCAAGTTCAGCGGCAAGATTCCGGTAAAAATCATTTACAGTCAGGGTGGAAAGACTGGAATAAACTACTTTATAAAGGGAAGTATTCAGTCCCGAAGCCCAGTTCCTGACAGCGGTGGTCTTTCCTCTTCCGGCGCTTCCGGTCAGGAGGCCGAAGCCTTTTGTGGTAAGCAGGTAGTTCAGACGGAACAGAACCTCCTTGTATTCCTGTGTTTCTACGAGGACTTCCTTTGAGTTCTTTAGGAAAGGATTAAACTCCAATCCGTATCTTGCAGTGTAATCCATAATCATTCGTCTCCTTTGCATAAGCGTACTTTTTCTCTTTTTATCAATGCGTTTTCGGTTTTATTGAGAAGCCGGATTGGTGTCAGCGTCCCATCAGCTTCCACAATGAAGATTTCTTTCATATCCGGGGAATAGCGCAGGCGGATACGCTGCCGTGCAAAACGATAATCAACTTCGTATTCAATCTGGTCGATGACGATTACACTGTCAGCAGATACCCGGCGTTCAATCTCCAGAAGGAAATTTTGACGGATGTCTTCCTCGGAAAGTCTGCGGATCTGCTCCGGTTCCGAAAAGAAACGGTCCTGTGGGGACAGTCCACGGAGGGAAGAATGGGGGGATTGGTTGTATTGCTGGACAAAAGCGTACAGACTTCCCCTTAGTTCTTCCAGTGAATGGAAATCCCGCATATCAAGGGCTGCCATCCACTGATCCTTCATCGTCCGGAACCAGCGTTCAATCTTGGCTTTTCCGGTGGGAGTGTATGGCTGGCAGTAACTGAGTGTTGTACCGATTCTTGCGGCAAGGAGTTCCATTTGCCTGTTTTTGTAAGACTTACCATTGTCAAAGTTGAAAACTTTTGGGCGCCCATACTTTGCTATGGCTGATTTCATAACCGACATCAGGTTGATAAAGTTATCATGATAGAACACATCAATTCCGGTAATGAAGCGGCTGGCATCATCAATCAGGGCAATGATATAGATCCGGTGTTTTTTGCCATCCGAATCTGTAAGGCGGGGACCGACGCTGCTGTCCCCGCACCAGACCTCATTGATATGAGGGCGTTCATAGCGGCGCATATCCTTGTTCGGTGTCTGCCGCAGTTCCGACTGAAGCCGTTTCACAAAGCGGCTGACGGTGGATTCGGATACCTGTCCGTTTATTACAGAGCCATCGGATTTCAGCTGCCTGTAAATAGCGGCCGCAGACATGCGTGGATAGTTGGTCTTGAAATACCGGATTCTCTCCTGAAGTTCTTCGTCAAGCTTGCGGCTCATGCCGGCATCTGAGCGCCCTTTCGGGACGAGACCTTCAAAACCATGGTTCTGATAGTCCAGATACCATTTTTCAATGGTGGCGGGAGCATAATGATGGAGCTTCCCATCGGGTCCCATGAGTCCTTTTGCAGAAATTTCCGTGTAAAAAGCGGTCTTGCTTGGATAACGTTCATCAAGTCCTGCAATAATCGGTGCGATGGCGCCATAGCGCATCAGTGCGATTTCCTGTTGTTTTTCTTGTTTCATAGATTTCATCTGCCTCCTTTTTCTAAAGGATAAGGGATAAAACCAGACCTGTCGTGTAAGGTTATGTTGGCAGGATAAAAAGTTTATTGGAGGTTGATTTAATCTGCATGAACTGTCTGGAAAAGAGGGAAAAGCATCCTGAAATCAGGCTGGGGATATCGGGGAGGTAAAGCCTCATGGAGAGCAGCCGCTGCTTCCAATGTAAGCGGTAGTTCCGGATGATGGATTTCAGGTTGTTTTCATCCACGAGGTATTGTTCTTCCAGTATGTTCCGGAATCCGGTTTCATGTTCATAAGCCTGAATCAGACGGACGTGCAGGGCCAGGGGGATCTGGGAATACGGGACCATGGATGAAAGCAGTAATGCATGGGTATGTCCGCAGATTTTGCAGTACACACGAACAACGAAAAGGGAGAGGATCCTGTCAGCAAGCTGGATGCTGCGTTTATAAGAGCCATGACGGATGAGACAGCCGGAGTGACCGCAGACACATGAAATAAGGTTCAGATCAAGGGAATCTATTGTTTTATTGTAAAAATCCTGAGAAATAAGGTTGTAGTTTTCTGTTTTAACTGTTATCATAGGTATGTATGAATGTAGCGAGAGCTATGTTTAGGTGAAGGCAGAAACTAAACTTTGGTAGGGGAGGTTTCTGCTTTCTTAATTTCATGGTTACAAAACCATATGATAACACAAGAGGTCTCAGGATAAAACAATTTGATGGAAAATACATCAGATTCCTTTATTCCAAGACCTCTTTTATTACGCCTTAAAGATGAAAAATAAGTTTGTTATAGTGTGCTTGATAATAGAGTGGAACATTTCCGATAACTATCGCTCCAGAGAAGTATCGGAAATGTTCTACATAGATAAATTGGCTGAAAATCTCCATTTTGATGGCTTTTTGTTACATACCTTAAAAACCATGGACAAGGTGTTGAGGTATGGAGAAAACAATCAAGTTGACTTTTTTGAGCATCCAATGGTAATACAGTGTGGAGATGTACGCACAATCAACATCTATGCCGCTGTTTCAAATGTTGCATAGGAGGACAAGTCTTTTACACATTGGAAATTGCAACTGTTCTATTCTATAATATAGCTGTTAGGAGGTCTATATTATGAGAGATAAAACCTACCATATATATTTGGATTGCCACGAAAGAATACTCCTATTACATAGTCTTGTAGAGTTAAAAAATCAGCTCATACAGCAAGGCAGATATACGGATTGTATTGACGAGCTTATTTTTAAGGTCATAAATGCACCGACCAATAGAATGAAAATTGAATATGTCTAAGGCAAATTACAAAGCCGCTTATTCTTATTGATTTTAAGAATAGGCGGCTTTTTTGCGTTCTCTTGTACTGTTTACATAGCCACCTTGACAAAGTGGCTAAATCTATGTGAAGGAGTGTTTGATGGTATGTATTTATTTGATGAACAACCTATAGTCGCAAATAAAACTCTTGCAAGAGAATTAGGATTAAACGAAGCGCTTGTACTACAGCAGATCAATTATTGGATAGAAATAAATAAAAAATCGGGAAAGAATTACCATGATGGGAAATACTGGACATATAATTCAATTCGAGCATGTATACCCTAACCCGGATAAACCGGAAAAGTTATTTTTATTTTCTACCCCTTGTGTTATTCTAAAGAAAAAGGGGGTTTTTATATGTTACTCACTGATAAAT